>Ga0164296_1000131_pt1 | contig 93908 bp, 77 predicted proteins | sample GEODES057metaG_FD_113533 | JGI IMG/M metagenome (GOLD analysis project Ga0164296, IMG submission 113533) | Dystrophic lake water microbial communities from Trout Bog Lake, Wisconsin, USA - GEODES057 metaG | ecosystem: Environmental > Aquatic > Freshwater > Lake | place: USA: Trout Bog Lake...
CTGCCGCTTCAAAGACTGGCGCCGCATCGCAACCCGCTTCGACCGAAACATCAAAAACTTCATGGGCGCCATCAGCCTCGCTGCTGCCGTCATCTGGTGGCTGTAGTGAGTCCGGACCCTAGTGTGGTGGAGTCGAAGTTCGTTTGATCAAACTTTGTCATGCTGAACTTGTTTCAGCATCCATCGTGCCCCAAAAACGGCGGCTTTTGGGGAGAAATGGACCCTGAAACAAGTTCAGGGTGACGGTAAGTTCATGATGTGAAATTCAGAAATCAGGGCACAAGGCTGCGCGCGGTCGCCCACCAGACTCGTGCAATCCCCCATCGATCCACGGCGCTGCCACAGGAGCATGACCATGGCTGACCTTTCGCATGCCGGACACCACCACAGCTATCTGCGCCATTCCGGCCATCCGCCGTTTGGCGGGCTGGCGGCGCTGCCGCCGGGCGGATTGACCCCGGTGCAGGTGGCCAGGGCTTATCGCTTTGCCACGGTGAAACCGGTTCGCCCGGTCAAGATCGGCATCGTCTCGCTGGGCGGGTTCTATTCGGCCAGCGACATGCACACCGCGTTTGCCGCCTATGGCGTGCCCGCGCCGAGCGTTACGGCGGTCGGGGCGCAGGATACCGGCGATCACGATTCGACCGTGGAAAACATGCTCGATGTCGAATGCGCCGGCGCCGCCTGGGCCTGCGCCACGGGCACGCCTGCGACGATCATCGAACAGTTTCAGCCCAACAATGCCACCGGCATTCCCGATGCGATCGATGCGCTGGTCACGGCGGGGTGCGAAGTGATCTCGATTTCGTGGGGCGGCCCTGCCGTCAAGCAAAGCGCCGCGGCGATCGCCGCGCGCGCGGCGGCTTGCGCGCGGGCGGCTGCGGCCAAAGTCCACGTGTTTGCCGCATCGGGCGACAACAGCGCCGATGACGGGACGACGACGCGCACCCCCGATGATCCGTGCTGCGATCCCAATGTCTGGGGGGTGGGTGGCACCCGGCTGATGCTCAATGCCGACGGCACGATCGCGCAGGAACGTGCCTGGGGCGATGGCAAGGCCAATGCGCAAGGTGGCGGCGGCGGGTTTGACAAGCGCGAGGCGCAACCGGCCTGGCAACACGGCGTGGTACCCGGCAAATGGCGCGGCTGCCCCGACAGTTCGGCCAATGCCGATCCGCAATCGGGCTATGCGATGGTCGCCAACGGGCAATGGCAGGTGGTCGGCGGCACTTCGGCTTCTACCCCGCTGACCGCCGGCTATGTCGCGGCGATCCTGTCCAGTCTGCCCGCGCCGATCACCCAGGCGCAGTTGCAGGCGCAGTTGTACGGCGCGTTCATGACCGCGTTCAACGACATCGTGGTGGGCAGCGACGGCAATCCCGCCAAGCCGGGGTGGGACCCGGCCACCGGCTGCGGATCGATCAACGGGCCGGGTATGGCCGCGGCGCTGGGCGCGGCCTGAACGAATCGCTGCGATCGTGCCCCCGCCGGGCAAAAAAGGATTGAACTGACCGTGGGTTGTCCGCCAAAGCGGGGCCATGGACCATTCCGCGCCGCTGCATCTGGTGATCGGCAATCGCCGCTATTCGAGCTGGTCGCTGCGCGGCTGGCTGGCGTGTCGGCAGTCGGGGCTGGCGTTTACCACCGAGGTGGTGCCGCTCTATGGGCCGGACTGGGCGCAGCAGCGGCTGGCCTTGCCGCAATTGGCGCCGTCGCAGGGCAAAGTGCCGATCCTGTGGCATGGCGATGCGGTGGTGTGGGACAGTCTGGCGATCCTCGACTATCTGGCCGATCTGGTCGGGCGCGACCGGTTCTGGCCGCGCGCGGCCGATGCGGCGGCGCTGGCGCGGTCGATGGTGGCCGAAATGCACGCCGGGTTTGGCGCCTTGCGCGCAGGCCTGCCGTTCAATCTGGGGCGCGACGGGCGCCCGGTTGCGCTGGGCGCGGCGGTGACGGCGGATATCGATCGCGTGCTGTCGCTGTGGGCGGCGGCGCGGGCGCGGTTTGGCGGCGGCGGGCCGTTTCTGTTTGGCGCGTTTGGCGCGGCGGATATTGCCTATGCCCCGGTGGCGCTGCGGCTGATCAGCTATGGTGTGGACCTGCCGGGGTTTGCCCGCGCTTATGTCGATGCGGTCAATGGATTGGACTGGATCGGGCAATGGCGCGCGGCGGCGCTCGACGAGGCGTGGCGCATCGCCGTGTTTGAGGATCTGTGATGGTGGATGTGTCTGATCCCGTGGCGCTGGCCGAAGCGCTGATCGGTTGCGCCAGCGTGACCCCGGCAACCGGCGACGTGTTCGACGTGTTCGCCGCGATGGTCGCGCCGCTGGGCTTTGCCGTGCACCGCTTTGTCTGCGGCGAAGCGCCCGATGGCCCGGTCGAAAACTGCATCGCGGTGCGCCACGGCCCCGCCGGCAGCCGCCATTTCGCATTTGCCGGGCATCTCGATGTGGTGCCGCCAGGGCAGGGCTGGGCCAGCGCGCCGTTTGCCCCCGAACGGCGCGGCGATCTGCTCTATGGGCGCGGCGCGGTGGACATGAAGGGGGCGATTGCGGCGATGGTCACGGCAGTGGCCGCGATCCCCGCCGATGCCGGCACGATCAGTTTCCTGCTGACCGGGGATGAAGAAGGCCCGGCGCGCTATGGCACGGTAGAGATCGTCACGTGGCTGCGCGAGGCCGCGCTGGTGCCCGATCTGTGCCTGGTCGGCGAGCCGACTTCGGTCAACCGGCTCGGCGACATGGCCAAGATCGGCCGGCGCGGATCGACCAACATGTGGCTCACCGCGCGCGGGGTGCAGGGGCATGTCGCCTATCCGCATCTCGCCGACAATCCGATCCCCCGGCTGATCGCCGCGCTGGCCGAACTCGATGCGTTGGAGCTGGATCAGGGCAGCGAATGGTTTCAGCCTTCGAACCTCGAAATTACCGATCTGGAGGTCGGCAATCGCCCGACCAACGTGATCCCGGCCGAAGCCAGGGCGCGGCTGTCGATCCGCTTCAACGATCTGCACCGCGGCGATGATCTGGTCGCGCAAGTGACCGCGATCGCCGCAAAGCACCGGGTCGAGGTGCGTGCGATCGTCCATGGCGAGGCGTTTCTGACGCTGCCCGGCGCGTTTTCGACGCTGGTGGCTGATGCGGTCGCGGCCGAAACCGGGGTGGTGCCCGATCTTTCCACCACCGGCGGCACTTCGGATGCGCGGTTTTTGCGCGCGCTGTGCCCGGTGATCGAATTCGGCCTGTGCAACGCGACGATGCACAAGACCGATGAAGCGGTGGCGATCGCCGATCTCGCCACGCTGGCGGCGATTTACCGGCGGATCGCCACTACCGCGCTTTCCTGAGCACCAGATAGACCGCGCCCGGCCCACCGTGGCGCGGCGCCGCCACGCGCACCGCCGCGATCTGCCCGGCATGGCCGCTGTGCGCCAGCCAGTCGAGCATCTGCGCGCGGATCACCCCGCGCGCGGCCCCCGCCGGGCGCGGGCGGCCGGTGATCAGCAGGATCACCCGCGCGCCGATCGCCAGCGCCTGGGCAATCCCGCCGTTGAGCCGGGCATGCGCGGCATCGAGCGTCATCCCGTGCAGATCGATCGTCACATCGGGTTCGACCGTGCCGCGCGCCAGCCGCCGGTCCCAACTGCCATCGAGTCCGCCATCGGTCAGCCGCCGGGGCGGCGCCGGGGGCGGTGGTGGTGGCGGCGGCGGGGCGGGCACGCGCCCGCGCAGGCGCCGGGGCGGGGGCGCGGGCGGTTCGATCACGCTGGTGGCGGCGGCGGCCGGCGGCGGCGCGACCGGGCTGTGCAGCGGGGTTACCGTGGCGGCCACTTTGCGCCACAGCGCGGCCTCATCCGCCGACAGGCCGCGCGGCGGCTGCTTCATCGCTTGGGCACCAGGATCAGCGCGCGGCCATGCGCGCTCATCCCCCCGGCGATGCGGCGGGCTTCGCTGCCGGCGCCCCAGAAACTGTCAAACCGGTTGGCGCCCTTGATCGCCCCGCCGGTATCCTGCGCCACCCACAGGCCGCCGACTTCGGGGCGGTCGGTGGTCAGCAGCACCGGCGCGCCGAGCGGGACAAATGCCGGATCGGCGGCCAGCGTTACCCGCGCGGTGACCGGCACGCCCAGCGCGCCGACCGGGCCGCTGTCGGGGCCGGCGCTGATCGCGGTGATGTCGCGGAAAAAGATATAGCTGCGGTTCAATTCCATCAGCGCGCGGCCATCATCGGGATGTTCGCGGATATAGCGCAAGATGCCCTGCATCGACCCGGGATATTGCCCCGGCCCGCTGCCGATCAGCCCGCGCGCGTTGAGCACGCTGCCCACGCCGGTATAGCTCCAGCCGTTTTCCCCGGCATAGCCGATGCGCATCACCGTGCCATCGGGCGCGCGCAACCGCCCCGATCCCTGCACTTGCAGGAAAAACAGTTCGGCCGGATCGGCCACCCACGCCAGTTCGAGCCCCTGCCCGGCGAGCGCACCGGCGTCGATCTGGCTGCGGTCCCAATAAGGCACGAACAGGCCATTGGCATCATAGCGGCCCAGCGGCATGCGCCCGTCAGCGTTGGGCGCGGCATCGCCCGGCCTCGCGCGCACCAGATCGGGCGGCAGGCGATAGACCGGCACGTCAAACCCCGGCTGATGCACGCGCACCCCGGCGATTTCGGGCTCGTAATAGCCGGTCACATAGCTGGCGCCGCTGCCGACCTCGACCGTGTCGAACCAGGTGGTGAAAAAGCGGCGGGCATCGCTGGCGGGCCATTGCGCGGCGGCGCGGCAGGCGGCGGCCCAGTCAGCGGGGCGGGTCAGCCCGCTGGCATCGCCGCGCAAGGCGATGCGCGGGCACGAGGCGGCAAATGCGGCCAGCGCCGCCGCCGCATTGGTCGGGGTGATGGTCAGGCTGGCGACCGAAGGTCCGCGATGCGCGCCGACGCTGATCGCGGTGCCGGCAATCGGCGCGGGCGGGCGATGTTGGGTCGGCGGCGGGATGATCGGCCCGCAGGCGGACACCAGCGCCAGCCCTGCCAGCGCCAGACCACGCAGGCGCATCGGATCAGCCCTGATCGGTTTCGTCGAGCTGCCAGTCGGGATCGCGCGAGGTCAGATCGCGCGTGAAGGCCCAGATATCGCGGCTTTCGATCGCATCATCGAGCGATCCGGCAACTACCGCGCCATCGCCGTTGCGGGTGACCGTGGCAATGTCCGAAACGAACCGCACCGCGATCCGCGCTACCGGTGCGGCAAAGCTGGCCGACACGATGCGTGCATCGGTCACGCGGATCAGCCGGGCATCGATCGTTTCGCCGGCGGCGGCGCGTTCGTCGATCGCGGCGGCAAAGGCATCATAGACCGCGCGTTCGCACAGTTGCGCCAGCGCATCCTTGTCGCCGCGCCAGAACGCTTCGAGCACCATGGCATAGGCGGATTTGGCGCCGGTGAGAAACAGGCTGACATCAAACCGGCGGTCGGCGGCGATGATCGCGCGGATGCCGGCTTCGGCATCGCTTTCAAACCCGGCGGGTTCGCTGGCGGCGGTGGCGGTGCGGCCGGGCAGCGCGGCCTTTTCGGTCAGCCGCGGCGGCAGCGGGCGCGGGGTTGCCTGCGGGTCGGCGGTGTCGATCCGGCTGCGCAGCGGTTCCTCGCTGTCGTGCGGGCGCCGGCCCAGCACGGCATAGAGCCGAAGAGCGAGGAACAGGGCGATCATGCCCAGAATGACAATCTCTATAACCACGCGCCAATTCCCGCACCGTCCGGCCGACCACGCCCGGGACTCGACCAGAGACCCCTTCGCGCGTCACAACCTAGTGTGCCCAAGATAGATACGATTTACAAATGAACAACCGATGGACGACACAATGTTGCACATCCGGGCTGAAAAGACACCATCGGGCAGAATCAATCGACCAACCTTTGTTGGCGTTGCGCGCTTCGGCCCGGCGCGCATCGCCCCCGTTGCCGTGGTGCGGCACAGGTGCTAGGCGCGCTTGGCTTGGTGCAGGGCGGGTCCTGCGCCCCCCGCACAGACCACGAAAGCACGTTCCATGGCCGACGAAGGCAACATCAACAGCTCGCTCAACCTCGACACGCCGCAGGGCCCCGCCGTCAATGGCGAAGACACCACCCCGGCGATCGGGTTCATTTCGCAATATGTGAAGGACCTGTCGGTTGAAAACCCCAATGCGCCCGATTGTTTCCAGTGGACCGAAAGCCCGGAAATGGCGGTCGATTTCAACATCGCCGCGCGCTCGCTGGGGCCCGATGTCCACGAAGTCGAACTGAAGATCCGCGCCCATTCGAAAACCTCGCAGGGCGTCGCGTTCATTGTCGAGCTGGCGTTTGCCGGGCTCTTGGCGATGCGCAACATTCCCGATGAACAGGCGCATCCGTTCCTGTTTGCCGAAGCGCCGCGCCTGCTGTTCCCGTTTGCCCGTCGCATCGTCGCCGATGCCGTGCGCGATGCCGGGTTCCCGCCGCTGATGCTCGAACCGATCGATTTCAACGGGCTCTATTTCGCGCAATTGCAGCAGCAGGCCGATGCCGAGGCCGCCGCTGCCACGGCCAACCCGGTGGGTCAGGCCTGATCATGCGCGGGGCCCGGCCGGCGGTGCCGCCGCCGGGCCCGCGCCAGGGTTGCGGGCGATGAACCTGCTCAAGGCAACCGGGACGATCGGCGGCTTGACGCTGGTCAGCCGCGTGCTCGGGCTGGTGCGCGACAGCCTGTTTGCCCGCTATGTCGGGGCCAGCTTTGCCTCGGACGCGTTTCTGGTGGCGTTCCGGCTGCCCAACATGTTTCGCGCGCTGTTTGCCGAAGGCGCGTTTGCATCGGCGTTCATCCCGATGTTCAACCAGAAAGTTGCCGATCCCGACGGGCGCGGGCTGGCCGACGGGCTCGATTTTGCCGAGGCCGCGCTGGCGGTGCTGCTGCCGGTGCTGATCGGCATGACCGTGCTGCTCGAACTGTGCGCCTGGCCGCTGACATTCCTGCTGTCGGGGCACTTTCACGGGGTCAGCGAGGCGGAATTTGCCTTTGCGGTGGTCTGTTCGCGCTGGACGATCCCCTATCTGATGCTGATCAGCCTGGTGTCGCTGTTTGGCGGCATTCTCAATTCGCTGCACAAATTCTGGGTCAATGCCGCCGCGCCGATCCTGCTCAATCTGACGATGATCGTGGCGATCGTGCTGTTCCACACGCATGATCCGCAAGTGACCGCGCGCAACCAGTCGATCGCGGTATCGGTCTCGGGCGCGCTGCAACTGGCCTGGCTGGGCTGGGCGTGCCGGCGCAACGGGGTCAACTTGCGGCTGCGCTGGCCGCGCCTGACCCCCGAAGTGCGGCGGTTGATGGCGCTGATCGTGCCGGCAGCGGCGGGCGCCGGGGCGGCGCAGATCAACCTGACGATTTCGACGCTGCTGGCCTCGTCGCTGCTCGATCATGGTTCGGTGACCTATATCTACATGGCCGACCGGCTGAACCAGTTGCCGCTGGGGCTGATCGGGATTGGCCTCGGCACCGTGCTGTTGCCGACGATCGCGCGGCAATTGGGCGCGGGCGAAGATCTCGCCGCGCTCGATACGCAAAATCGCGGGATGGAACTGGCGCTGCTGCTCACGCTGCCGGCAACCGTCGCGCTGGTGGTCTGCGGCGAACCGATCGCGGCGGCGCTGTTCGGCTATGGCCGCTATACCGATGCCGATACCCACCGCACCGCGCAGGCGCTGGCGGCGTTTTCGATCGGCCTGCCCAGCTATATCCTCGTCAAAGTGCTCACCCCCGGGTTCTATGCCCGGCAGGACACGCGCACCCCGGTGCGGCTGGCGATGATTTCGATCGCGATCAATCTGGTCGGCAATCTGCTGCTGATCCTGCCGCTGCGCCATATCGGCCCGCCGCTGGCCACCGCGATCGCCTCGAGTGTCAATGTGTGGATGCTCTACCGCCGGCTGGTCCATCAGGGGCATTTCATGGCCGACCGGCGGCTGCGCCGGCGCGCGCCCCGGCTGGTGCTGGCGGCGCTGGCGATGGGCGCGGTGCTGTGGCGCGGGCAAATGCTGATCATGCCTTATGTCCACGGTTCGTGGTTCATGCGGTTTGCCGCATTGGGCGCGCTGGTTTCGGGCGGCATGCTGGTCTATGGCCTTGCCACGATCGTCATGGGTGCCTTTTCGCGCGATGACATCGCCTTGCTGTTGCGGCGCCGCCGCTGATTGTTTCACTTGGATGGGTTTGGTTCATGCGTATCGTTTCCGGCATTCAGCCGACCGGCAATCTCCACCTTGGCAATTATCTCGGCGCCATCCGCAACTGGGTGGCGATGCAGGACCAGTGGAGCGCGCAAGGGGCGACCTGCCTCTATTTCCTCGCTGACCTGCACGCGATTTCGATGCCGCATGTGCCGGCGGATCTGGCCGCCAATACCCGTGAAATGGTCGCCGCGCTGGTCGCCTGCGGGATCGATCCCGAGCGGTCGGTGCTGTTCAACCAGGCGCAAGTGCCCGCGCATGCCGAACTGCAATGGCTGCTGTGCGGCACCGCGCGGATGGGCTGGCTCAACCGCATGACGCAGTGGAAGGACAAGGCCGGCAAGAACCGCGAAGGCGCCTCGGTCGCGCTGTTTACTTATCCGGTGCTCCAGGCCGCCGACGTGCTGCTCTATCAGGCGACGCATGTGCCGGTGGGCGAGGATCAGAAACAGCATCTCGAACTGGCGCGCGACATCGCACAGAAATTCAACAACGATTTCGCCAGCGAAGCCGCGCCGGTGTTTACCCTGCCCGATCCGATCATCCCGCCGGCCGCGGCGCGGATCATGAGCCTGCGCGACGGCAGCGCCAAGATGAGCAAGTCTGACCCATCGGACCAGAGCCGCATCAATCTGACCGACGATGCCGATGCGATCATGCAAAAGATCAAGAAGGCGCGCACCGATCCCGAACCGCTGCCCGGCGAAGCGGCCGGACTGGCCGAGCGGCCAGAGGCGCGCAATCTGGTCGGCATCTATGCCGCGATGGCCGATACCGGCGTCGATCAGGTGCTGGCCGAATTCGGCGGGCAAGGGTTTGGCCGGTTCAAGCCGGCGCTTGGCGAATTGCTGGTCGAGCGGCTGGCGCCGATCGCCGCGCGCTATCGCGAACTGCGCGAGGACCATGCCGCGCTCGATGCGATCCTGAGCAAAGGTGCGGACAAGGCGCGGGTGCTGGCGCGGCCGACGCTCGATGCCGCCTATGCCGCGCTGGGGCTGGTCACGGCCCGCCACGGGTAAAGCATGCTGTGATACCCCGCCAGCATAAGTGGCGTTTCAAGCCCCTCCCCTCAGGGGAGGGGTTGGGGAGGGGTGTAAGCGTTTGATATGGTGTGAATCATCTCGCGCTTGGAACACCCCCACCCAACCCTCCCCCTGAGGGGGAGGGCTTTTTGCGGCTGTTTGCTTTGGCTTGAATTGCCTTTGTGGACAGGGGCGTCGGACTGGTGCACGTTAAACCCCGGTTCAGCCGATCGCGATCATCCTGACGCGGTGAGAGGGGTCGCAGCGCCGCCGGCATGGCTCTGGCGGGCATAGGGAGCATGATGTGATGGCGTTTTCGAAATCGCTTCGTTCGGGCCGGATGGCGGCGGCATTGGCGCTGACCGCCGGACTGGCCACGGCACTCGCCGGCTGTGCCCAGCCGTTCGATGCCAGCGTGTCGCGGTTTACCCGCGAATTGCCCGCGCAGGGCCAAAGCTTTGCCGTGGTGGCCGAAGATCCGCGCAATGTCGGCGGTCTGGAATTCGGCCAATATGCCGCGCTGGTCGGCGAGCAACTGCACAAGCTGGGCTATGTCGCGGGTGATCCGGCGACTGCCGATCTGGTGGTCGAATTCGATTATGGCGTCGACAAGGGTCGCGACAAAGTGACCCTGTTCGGACCCGATCCCTATTGGGGCCCGTGGCGCGGCTGGCGCGGCGGGTTCTATGGCGGCGGCTATTACGGCCATCGCTGGGGCTGGGGGCTCTATGACCCGTGGTTCAACGATGTCGATGTGACCACGGTCTATACCAGCCAGATCAGCCTGAAGATCAAGCGCCGCAGCGACGGCCAGCGCGTGTTCGAAGGCCGCGCCGAAGCGGTGTCGCCCTCCAACCACCTGTCGTATCTGGTGCCCAACCTGATCGAAGCGCTGTTTTCGGGCTTCCCCGGCAAATCGGGCCAGACCGTGCGCATCTCGATCCCGGCGGAGAAGAAGAAGTAGGCTGACGGGGTGTTTTCTGGCCCCTCCGCTGGAGGTGATATAGGCTCGTCGCGACTGGTTCGGGAATGTGCTAAAAACCAACCCCGCTCATCCTGAGCTTGTCGAAGGATGCGCGCGAACGGTTGATTATGCGCGCTTTTTGCGCGTGGGGCGGGCGGCGGCGCGCATCCTTCGACAGGCTCAGGATGAGCGGGGGAGGGGGTGAGGTTTCCCCAGCCGCCTGAGGAGGACAGGACACAAAAAAGGGCGCGTCCGGGTCGGACGCGCCCTTTTTTGTGTGGACACCTGGGCCGATCAGGCTTCGGTGGCGGTGCCTTCGTCCAGCAGGTCGGCCGGGATTTCGCCCGGTTCTGCATTGGGGTCATAGGCTTCGGTAAAGCCGCCGGTTTCGGTGTCGAACATGGCGTCGATCACGTCCACACCCTTGGCCTGCAATTCGGCTTCGTCGGGCGAGCGGGCCACGTTGGCCTTGACCGTCACGGCTACTTCGGGGTGCAGCGACACGCGCACGTCGAACACGCCGATGGTCTTGATCGGGCGTTCGAGCACGATCATCGCCTTGGTCACCTTGCAACCCTGGGCGATCAGGCCGTCGGCGATATCGCGCACCGAGACCGAACCATAGAGCTGGCCGGCGTTCGAAGCGGCGCGGATCAGCACCACTTCCTTGCCGTCAACATTGCCCGCTTCGGCCTTGGCTTCGTCGCGGCGAGCGGCGTTGTCGGCTTCGATGCGGGCGCGGTTGGCTTCAAACACCTTGCGGTTGGCGTCGTTGGCGCGCAGCGCCTTCTTGTTGGGCAGCAGGAAATTGCGCGCGTAGCCATCCTTGACGGTGACTTCGTCGCCAATGGTGCCCAGCTTTTCGATGCGCTCGAGCAGGATAATCTGCATGGGATGCGCTCCTTACTTGACGATGTAGGGCAGCAGGCCGACGTGCCGGGCGCGCTTGATCGCCTGGCTCAGCTCGCGCTGCTTCTTGGCCGAAACCGCGGTGATGCGGCTCGGGACGATCTTGCCGCGTTCGGACATGAAGCCCTGCAGCAGACGCACGTCCTTGAAATCGATCTTGGGCGCGTTCTTGCCCGAAAACGGGCAGCTCTTGCGGCGGCGGAAAAACGGACGAGCCATGGCTTATTCCCCTTCGCGTTCGCGACGACGCGTGCGTTCACGGTCGTTCTTGCGCATCATCACCGACGGCCCGGCTTCGAGTTCGTCCACGCGGACGGTCAGGAAGCGGATCACGTCTTCGTTGATCGCGGTCTGGCGTTCGAGTTCCGCAACGACGCCGGCGGGGGCATCGATGTTGAGCAGCACGAAGTGCGCCTTGCGGTTCTTTTGAATCTTGTAGGCCAGCGAGCGCAGACCCCAGGTTTCGACCTTGGTCACTTTGCCCTGGTTGGCCTCGACGATTTCGGTGGCGGTGGCGGCCAGCGCGTCGACCTGAGCCTGGCTCAAATCCTGGCGCGCCAGAAAGACATGCTCGTAAAGCGGCATGTATCATGCGTCCTTGTCACTGTAACCGATCGCTGGCTGATCCGCACGATTGCGGGGCCCCTCCGGCTTTCTTCAGGTTTTCGCCTGGGGGCATGCCCCGGCGAAGCGCAGGCCCATAGCGGGTTTGGCCGGGAATGCAAGCGGATTGGCGGATCACGCTTTGCGAAACGGGGTATGTTCGCCCAGCCATTGCTGATCCTGCGCCACGCCTGCGCGTTCGCGCGCCAGGAAATCGGCGACCGCGCGGCGAAAACCGGGATCGGCGATATGGTGCGCCGATATCGTCTGAACCGGTTCATAGCCGCGCGCCAGCTTGTGCTGGCCTTGCGCGCCGGCCTCGACCCGCGCCAGCCCGCGCGCGATCGCGGCGTCGATCGCCTGATAATAGCACAGTTCGAAATGCAGGAACGGCTTGTCGATCAGCGCGCCCCAATAGCGGCCATAGATCGCCTGCGCGCCGATGAAATTGAGCGCGCCGGCAACCGGGGTGCCGTCGATCATCGCCAGGACCAGCAGGATGCGGTCGGCCATGCGTTCGCCCATCAGATCAAACGCGGCGCGGGTCAGATAGGGGCGGCCCCATTTGCGCGCGCCGGTGTCCTGATAGAATTGCCAGAACGCGTCCCAGTGCGCGGGGCGGATGTCATCGCCGCTGAGCACCGCGATGGTCACCCCGGCCTGCGCGGCGGCGCGTTCCTTGCGCAAATTCTTGCGCTTGGCCGACGACAGCACCGCCAGAAAATCGTCAAACGAGCAATAGCCGCGATTGTCCCAGTGGAACTGGATATCGGCGCGCAGCAGCCAGCCGGCATTTTCGAACAGCGCCACCTGATCGGGGGCGATGAAGGTGGCATGCGCCGATGACAGATCGTGTTGCGCCGCGACCTGTTCGGCCGCCGCCAGCAGCACCGGGGCCAGTTCGGGGTAGGCGCCGGTCAGCAGGCGCGGGCCGGTCGCCGGGGTGAACGGCACGCTGATCTGCAATTTGGGATAATAGCTGCCGCCGGTGCGGTGCCAGGCATCGGCCCAGGCGTGGTCGAACACATATTCGCCCTGGCTGTGCGATTTGAGATAGGCGGGCAGCGCGGCCAAGGGCTGCCCGGCCTGATCTTCGATCACGATCGGCAGCGGGCTCCACCCGGTCTTGCCGCCGACGCTGCCCGAGTCTTCGAGCAGCGCCAGAAAGGCGTGGCTGACAAACGGATTGTCGCTGCCCGCCATCCGGTCCCAGTCGGCCGCCGGGATCGCACTCACGCCGGTGTGAATGCGCGCGGTGTGGGTCATCGCGCGGCGGGTCCGATCAGCGTGGTCAGCCCGGTCGCTTCGGCAATCGGCGCATCGGCCAGCTCGCGCACGCGCGCGGCGCGTTGCGGGGTGTCGATCGTCCAGCTGAGCACCGGCAGCCCGCGCCGCCGCTGCCCCTGGGCAAATCGCCCGGCCAGATCATCGATATCATAGGCGATGAAATCGGGCCGCGCCCGCCACAGCGCCCAGTGCCGCCGGGTGCTGGCCCCCAGCGTGCGCCAGCCTTCTTCGGTCATCACCAGCCCGCGCACCACGCGCGGGGCATAGCGGGCAAACCACGATGGCACCGCCGGATCAAAGCTCATGATCGCCACCGGCCCGGCATAGCCTTCGAGCGCGCGGCGCACCGCCAGGCACAGCGGCGCCACCCGCCCGGCGCGCGCGATCTTGATCTCGATCAGCAGGGGCACTGTGCCGCCCACTTGCGCCAGCAGGTGCGGCAGGGTGGGGATGGTGTCGGTGCTGCCGGTCAGCGTGATCGTGCCGAGCGTGGCGGCGGTTTCGTCGCGCAATTCGCCGGTCTGCGCGGTCAGCCGCTCCAGCGTTTCGTCGTGAAACACGATCGCCTGGCCATCGCGGCTGCGCTGCACATCGCATTCGATGCCCAGCCCGGCGGCAATCGCGCGGGCAAACGCGGTGGGGCTGTTTTCCACCGCGCCTTCGCCGTGCATGCCGCGATGGGCATAGATCGTGCGCGTCAGCCAGTCGCACCGCCCGAGCAAGGGCGGCGGCACCAGCCAGCGATCAATCAGCGCGAACAGCAAAGACAGCATCGATTTCCACCGCAGCACCCAGCGGCAAGGCCGGGACCCCAACCGCGCTGCGCGCATGCCGGCCGGCATCGCCAAACGCGGTGATCATCAGTTCCGACGCGCCATTGGCCACTTTGGGCTGGTCGGTAAATTCGGGTGTCGAGGTAACGAAAGCACCCAGCTTGACCACGCGTTCGATGCGGTCGAGCGAACCGAGCGCCGCCTTGGCCTGTGCCAGCAGCATCAATCCGCAGGCCTGCGCCGCCTGCTGGCCCTGCTCCAGCGTGATCGTGTCGCCCAGCCGGCCGGTGATCAGCTTGCCCTCGTGGAACGACACCTGGCCCGAGACATAAAGCAGGTTGCCGGTCAGCACGGTCGGAACATAGGCGGCCACCGGTGCGGCCGGTTGCGGCAGCACGTGTCCGGCGGCGGCCAGCGCGGCGGCAATCGAATCGGTCATGTCAATCATCTCCATGCAATTGGGCCATGATCCACGGCGTCGCGTCGGACCATGCGTCAATCCGGGCATGGGCATGCCCGGCCTGGTGCGCGCAGGCAATATGCGGCGCGATCAGCGGTTCGGCGCACAAGTGCAGCCGGTGGACATGCGGGGCCATTTCGCCGACGCTGGCATGATGCTGCGGCAGATCGTCGATGAACACCGCGCGGGTCGGGCGATATTCGTCGAGGATCGCGCGCAGCGCCGGCCCCTTTGGCCCCTGGTTGGTGAACACCCGCGCGTGAATGCCGTGATCGGCGAGTTGCCGCGTGCGCGCATCACGCCGATCATCGCCCAGATTGGTCAGGATCACCACATCGGCCTGTTCTGCCAGCACGTTGATCCCCGCCACCGCGCCCGCCACTGGGTGCTGGCGATACATTTCGGTATCGAAAAACAGATTGAGGAGGCGCCAGATTTCCGGCCCTTCGACCTGACGGCCACTGTCTGCATAACGCATCGCCTTGGCGAAATCGTTGTCTTTCATCACGAAATCGATGCCGTGGCATTCGGCCAGCCAGCCGCCGAACGGCGCCACCATGTGCAACAGCACTTCATCGCAATCGCTGATCACCAGCGGCCGGGTCATCGCAAAGTCTCCCACGCGGCGACCAGCGTTTCCGGCGGGCAATCGATCGCTGTGGCCGCCGCCAGCAGATCGGCCTGATGATTGGCCAGGAATTCGAGCACCGCGCCCAGCACCGCGCGATTGTCGATCCCGGCGCGCAGCGCATCGGCATCGAGCCCGGTCAGCGCGAGCAAGCGGCTGGCGCGCGCCGGATCGGACAGCACGAACACCAGCGCATGGAGCGCCAGGACCATCGGATCGGCAGCAGGGCGGGATTCGCGGATGATTGCCAGTGTCCTTGTATCGGCCTAGAACCGGCGCCGTGACCAGCACCGCACCAACCGAACCGTCCGTGGCAAAAAGAATTCTGGTTGTCGAGGACAACGACCTCAATCGGAAATTGTTCTGCGATTTGCTGCGCGCCAAAGGGTTCGAGGTGGAACCCCTGGCCGATGGCCACGCGGTGATCGACCGCGCGCGCGAATTTGCCCCCGATCTGGTGATCATGGATATCCAGTTGCCGCGCATTTCCGGGCTGGAACTGATCGAGGCGCTGAAAGCCGATGCCGCGCTGGGTACGATCCCGGTGCTGGCGGTGACCGCCTATGCCGGCAAGGGCGATGAAGACCGCATCCGCGAGGCGGGTGCCGAAGGCTATCTGGCCAAGCCGGTGTCGATCATGCCGTTTTTGCAGGCGGTCGGCGCGCTGATCTGATTGTGCGGGCGGATTGGGTTGGGGCGAGCGGATTCCGGCCTCGTCCCGTCAGGAACTACAGCATTCACGCATGTGGTTCTTGAACAACCAAACCACCCACCCCCGCTCATCCTGAGCCCGTCGAAGGATGCGCGCCAACGTGTGGCCTCACGCAGGTTTTCACCGCGTGGGGCGGACGTAAGCGCGCATCATTAGCTAACGCTGGCCTACGGCTCGACAGGCTCAGGATGAGCGGACTTGTTTTGATTCATATACCTGGTGGAGGGCTCTCTTGGCCATTCCCATCACAGCAAAAGGGGCCGCCGGTCCAGCCGGCGACCCCTTTGCAATTGGTCGGTTATGCCCGATCAGTGGCCGTAGACTTGCGCCACGTCGATCTTCAGGCCGGGGCCCATCGAGCTCGACAGGCCGACCTTGCGGACATATTTGCCCTTGGCGCCGGTCGGCTTGGCCTTGACCACCGCGTCGACAAATGCGTCGAAATTGGCGCGCAGCGCTTCGTCGGAGAACGACAGCTTGCCGATCCCGCCGTGGATGATCCCGGCCTTTTCAACGCGGAATTCGATCTGGCCGGCCTTGGCTGCCTTGACCGCATCGGCCACGTTGGGGGTCACGGTGCCCAGCTTGGGGTTGGGCATCAGGCCCTTGGGGCCGAGGATCTTGCCGAGGCGGCCAACCAGGCCCATCAGATCGGGGGTGGCGATCACGCGGCCGTAATCGACATTGCCGCCCTGCATTTCTTCGAGCAGGTCTTCGGCGCCGACGCGGTCGGCCCCGGCGGCCAGTGCGGCTTCGGCCTTGTCACCGCGCGCGAACACCGCGACCTTGACGGTCTTGCCGGTGCCCGACGGCAGCGTGACCATGCCGCGCACCATCTGGTCGGCGTGACGCGGGTCAACCCCGAGGTTCAGCGCAACTTCGAGCGATTCGTCGAACTTGGCGCTCTTGAGTTCCTTGAGCAGCGCGATCGCTTCATCAACGCCGTACAGCTTCTGGTTGTCGCCCAGCTTGGTGGCCAGCGCCTTGGTCTTCTTGGTCTGCTTTGCCATCGGATCAGCCCTCCACAACCTGGATGCCCATCGAACGGGCGGAGCCTTCGATGATCTTCGACGCCTGTTCCAGGCTGTTGGCGTTGAGATCCTTCATCTTCGCGGTGGCGATTTCGTCAAGCTGCGAGCGCTTGATCGTGCCGGCCGAAGCCTTGCCCGGGGTCTTCGAACCCGATTTCAGGTTCAGCGCCTGCTTGATGAAGAAAGTTGCCGGCGGGGTCTTGGTGATGAAGGTGAACGAGCGGTCGGCATAGACGGTGATCACCGTCGGCAGCGGCGTGCCCTTTTCGATTTCCTGGGTGGCTGCATTGAATTCCTTGCAGAAACCCATGATGTTGACCCCGCGCTGACCCAGCGCCGGGCCGATCGGCGGCGAGGGCTTGGCTTCGCCGGCCTTGATCTGCAACTTGATGTAGCAGTCGATCTTCTTGGCCATGATGGCCTCCTTGTCGTCCTGTTGGGGTTGCCCCCGCAGAGATAGCGGTCAAACGGCGGGGCATGAAAACCCTGCCTCCCGCGGCGGAATCGCAAACGGCGTGCCGCTTGCGAAGGGCGCGCGCCTAGCGAAAGCGCGCGCCAATTGCAAATTATTTGACGAGTTCGACTTCTTCGAACGCGAGTTCGACCGGGGTCGCGCGGCCAAAGATCGATACCGACACCTTGACCCGCTGCTTGTCGAAATCGAGCTCTTCGACCACGCCGTTGAACGAGGCAAACGGCCCGGCGTTGACTTTGACCGAATCGCCGATTTCGTAATCGACCGCAACCTGCGTGCTCGGCGCGGCAGCCGCCGCCTCGCGCGCACCGAAATAGCGCTGCGCCTCTTTTTCCGAAATCGGCTGCGGCTTGTTGTTGGTGCCGAGGAACCCGGTCACTTTGGCGGTGTTCTTGATCAGGTGATAGATATCGTCGTTCATGGTCAGCTTGGCCAGCACATAGCCTGGCATGAACTTGCGTTCGACCTGAACCTTTTTGCCGCGCTTGACTTCGGTAATCGTTTCGGTCGGCACTTCGACCGCTTCAACCAGTTCGGCCAGCCCCTTGCGCTCGGCTTCGGACAGGATCGCCTCGCGCACTTTGTTTTCAAAGCCGGAATAGGCGTGGATGATGTACCAACGGGCCATGGGAAGTTCCTGAATGGATAAAGTGGAGGCGTGCCGACGCGTCAGGCCAGCTTGAGCAACTGCGTGACGATAAAGCCGAACAGGCTGTCGATCCCGAGAAAGAACACCGACAGCAGCACCAGCATCAGCGCCACGAACAGCGCGGTGGTAATCGTTTCCTGGCGCGTGGCCCACACCACTTTGCGCGCTTCGGCTTTGACCTGGTTGAAAAACTCGGTCGGGCTGGTCCTGGCCATGGCTGCGTCTGTGCCTTCAACTGCTACGGGTACAACACGAAAATGCGGCTCGTCGATCACCTAGGGGCCATCGCCGCCCCGGACAAGTCCGGGAGGGGCGTTGGAGGCTCCATGATGCGGGAGAGATTCGCATTTAGGGCGAGCGCGCCGCAAACGCAAGGGTGGACTGGGTCAGGCGGCGCTGCGCACCGCGTTGCGGCCGCTGCGCTTGGCTTCATAGAGCGCCAGATCGGCGCTGTCGAACAGCGCCTCGCGCGCCATCCCGGCGCTGCACGCGGCCAGCCCGCATGAAATCGAGGCCAGCACCATGACATTGCCTGCAGTCAGGATCGGGTCGGCCGCGACCAGCCGCACCACCCGGTCGGCAATCGCGCGCGCGGCAGCGAGGTCGCAGTCGAACAGCACGCCGAATTCATCGCCGCCGAGCCGCCCGACGCTGTCGCCCTCGCGGGTGCCGGCGACCAGCCGCCGCGCGATTTCGACCAGCGCGGCATCGCCGACGCCATGGCCGTGGGTATCGTTGATCGCCTTGAAATGATCGACGTCGATCAGCGCCAGCGTCAAGGGGCGGGCCGCTGCCTCGTGGCTGCGTTCGATCGCCCGGGCCAGCCGCGTGCGAAACCCGGCGCGGTTGAGCAGCCCGGTCAGATCATCGATCTCCATCCGCCGCGAAATCGCGGTTTCGCGCGCCTTGCGCACGGTAATGTCGCGCAAGGTGATCACCGATCCGACCATCTGGCCGGGATCGTGCGGAGCGATTCGCAGCGATGCTTCGAGGGTTATCCCGGGGTGCAGCGTGGGGCGCAGTTCGACCACCGGGGTGTGGCGATCATCGCGCATGCAATCATGGTACAAGCGCGCCAGCGCCGCCCCGGCGCCGCCGCCGATCTGGGCGATCGGCTGCCCGATCAGCGCGTCGGGGGTCAGCCCGAGGCTTTCGCGCAAGGGGCCGGCGGCCCAGCGGCACACCCCGGCATGATCGAGGCCGATGATCGCATCGGGCGAATGCGCCATGACCAGCCGCAACAGCCCTTCGCGTTCGGCGAGCAGCGCGCGCGCCTCGGTGCGCGAGGCAACGATCGTCGCCACCGGCAGCGTGGTGCACAACAGCACGGCCAGATAGACCTGATAGCACTGCACCGCGAACCCCGGCACCAGATGCAGCGGTGCCAGCGGCCCGGTATGGTGCGCCAGCGCGAGCACCCCGGCCAGCGCCACCAGCATGCCCCCGGCCTGCGTCGCCAACCGGCCCAGCACGAACGCGAGCAGCAACAGCGTGGGAAACGGCAGAAACAGCAACGGGATCCGGCTTTGCCCGAAGACCAGCAGCAGCATGGCGCCGTGGGCCGCAAACAGGGCGGCCGCGCGGGCCAGCCGGTGCGGGGTGAGCGTTTCGATCGCGCGGGCATAGCTGCCATCGAACACCGCGATGAAAAACGGCGTGAAAATGACAAAGCCCAGCGCATTGCTGGTAAACCAGCGCACCAGGCTGGGCCACACCGGCTGGGCAAAGGCGAGGTTCGCGATCACCGCGCCCACGCCCGCGCCGAGCGCCGGCGCGATCAGCCCGGCGCAGAGCAGGAACCGGCCGATGGTGTGCCCGTCGCCCATCACGTCATGCGCATCGCGGGTCGATTGGCGCCGGCCCCACCCGGCCAGCAGCGCTGCGGCCAGCGCGGTCTGCGCCATGTTGATCGCGCCAAGGCCGATGATCCCCGGCGCCCAGCCGCGGGTCAGCCCGTTGCCGACCAGATTGGCCAGCGCACCGGCCAGCAGCAGCATCGGCCAATCGCTGCGCGGGCGCGACAGCAGCAGCGCCAGAATCACCGCATCGGCGGGCCAGACGGCGGCGGTGCTGCGCCCGTTGCTGGTCAGCATGATGGTCGCCACCGCCATGCAGGCATAGGCGAGGAACGCCACCAGAGCCCAGAATGGCCGGTCTGTCCCGCGCCTTGCGGGGATGCCTGCATTGTCATCTGGCGACCCGTTCATGCCGGTCATGATTGGGTAACAAACATGAACCGGTCGCTGCGATGTGTGGTTAATCGGGCGGTCATCCCGTGGCCCGGCCCGCGCCGGCTTGTGCAGGCCGGGCAAAGCCGCCATAAACCCGTGGCGATACGCGATAAATGGGGGAACGCACGATGGTTGCTGCGATGGCGATCACCGCGCCGGAGCAGCCGGATGATCCGGTGCACTCCAGCCAGGCGGGCCGGATGATCAGCCATCTGGGCGATACCGCGCGCGATTATCTGCGGCATCTGCGGGTCGCTGTCGTTCAATTACTTTATCGTGGCGCCCGTTTTCAGCTTCAGTTTCAGCCGGCCGACCGACTTTCTGGCGCCCGCGGTGTTCATGGTCTGCTCGGTGGCATCAGGGCTGGTGTCGGGCCGCGCCCGCGACCGCGAAATCGAGGCTTTGCTGGCGCGCGCGCAACTCGATGATTTGCTCGATACCAGCCGCCTGCTGCAAGTCGGGCTGGGCATTGCCGAGATCCGCGCTGTGCTGTGTGGCGAAGTTGATCGCCATGGCCAGGCGATGACATTGTATTGGCGCGATGATGCCGGGCAGATGCAGGCGGTGGCGGGGATTGCCGCTGCCGTCCACACAGCGGCCATGGCCCGGATTGCCGGCACGCTGATCCCGACCTTGCGGGTCGGCACGGTCGATTGCCATCGGCTGGGCTATGATGAGGTCACGCTGGGGGTGCTCGTATGCGGCGGGATGTCGCAACGCCGGTTTCCGCAGGCGGTTGATGCGCGTGGCTATGCCGAAGGGTTGGCGCGGCTGGCCAATCTGGCGCTGACCCGCGAACATTTGTCCGAACAGTTGACCGAACAGCGCACGCTGGCGCGGGTCGATCAGTTCCAGTCGGCGCTGCTGATGGCGGTCAGCCATGATCTGCGCTCGCCGCTGACCGCGATCGGCACGGCGGCGGCCAGTCTCGCAGAGTTTTCCGCCACCATCGATGATCAGACCCGCGCCGAGCTGGTGCAGTGCATTGGCCAGGAATGCCGGCGGCTGGACCGGCTGACCACCAATCTGATGCAGCTGGCGCGGCTGGAAACCCCCGCCATCGCGCTCAATGTCGGGCCGCTCGATGTCAACAGCAGCTTGCAGCATTGCCTGCACAGCCTGTTGCCGGAGCTGGGCCAGCGTCAGCTGGCGCTCCGGCTGAGCGATGCGGCGCCGGTGATTTGCGCCGAACCGGCGCTGTTTGAACTGGCGATCGGCAATGTCGTGCAAAATGCGATCAAGTTCAGCCCCCCGGACAGCACGGTGACCCTCACCAGCGCGATCAGCGCCGGGAGTTGCGTCATCACGATCAGCGATCAGGGCATCGGGGTTGCGCCCGATCAGCAGGCGCTGGTGTTTCGCCGCTTTCATCGCACCGATGCCGGCCGCGCCCGGGCAACCGGATCGGGGCTGGGGCTGGCGATCGCGCGCAGTTTTGTCGAAGCGGTGGGCGGGACGATCGCGCTGGCATCGCCCGGGCAGGACGGCAACAGCACCACCGTGACGATTACCCTGCCCGTGCTTGAACAGGACAATGCTGCATGAATGCCGGACATGTGCTGCTGGTCGAAGACGAACCGGGGATCATTACCGCGCTCAAGGCCGGGCTGACCGCGGCCGGGCATTCGGTAACGGTTGCCCGCAACGGAACCGAAGCGATCGCGCTGGCGCTCAATGATCACAACGATGCGATCCTGCTCGATCTGGGCCTGCCCGACATGGATGGCAAGGACGTGATCATGGCGGTGCGCGACCGCTGTACGACGCCGATCATCGTGCTGTCGGCGCGGCATCAGGAAACCGAAAAGATCGCCTCGCTCGACAGCGGCGCCAGCGATTATATCGACAAACCGTTTGCGCTGGGCGAATTGCTGGCGCGGATCCGCGTGGCGATACGCGCGCGCAACGCAAGCCGCACGCTGCGCGAAGTGGCCGAATTTCGCGGCGGGCCGCTGCACATCGATTATGGATCGCGCAAGGTCACGCTGCACGGGCAGGACCTGCGGCTGTCGCCCAAGGAATACAGCCTGCTGGTCGCACTGGCCGAACAGGCCGGCAAAGTGGTGACGCATCGTCGGCTGCTGGCGGCCGGCTGGGGCCGGGCGGATACCGATCCGCAATATCTGCGCACGTACATGGGCATGCTGCGGCAAAAGCTCGATGCCGCCGGCGGCGCGGCCGGGCTGATTCACAACGAACCGGGGATGGGCTATCGCCTGATCGTATCCGGGTGAGGTGGCGGGCTCTATATGGTCTTTATATGAACCGGTGAGGCAGCATTAAAAGGTTGTACCCCAAAACGGCATCATCAGTTTGACTGCCATGACCGGGGACAAGACCAATGACCATGCTCAAGAAACTGCTGAACGATACGGCCGGTGCCACCGCGATCGAATATGGCCTGATGGCCGCGCTGATCAGCGTTGCGGCGATTTCGGCGATGGGTGCGCTGGGCAATTCGCTGGTGAACACGTTCAATTTCGTGTCGAACCAGGAAGCCGCCGCGCAGGCCGGCAAGCTGTAATTTTCAACCTGGCGCCGGGCCGACGGTGTAGCGCACGCTTGCCGTCAGCGTTTGTCCGGGCGCCAGCCAGACCATGCCGTTGTGCGGATCGGCGCGGTTGATCGCGTTGGTGGCATGGCTGACCGGTTCGACGCAGAAAAAATCCGCGTCGGCGGGGGTATAGACCACCGTACAGCGCAGGTTGTCCGACGGTTGCACCGTCAGCGTCAGGCCGCGTTCGGGCCAGGTGATCGCCAGCGCGCCGTCGCGCCCGTCATAAACCGTATCGACCGCGCGCGTGCCGACCGGCGCGCCGTGCCACCAATCGGCCGGCGCATCGCGGGCGATCACCCCGGTGGGCAGGCTGTCGGCGCCGACCTGCCATTCGCGGCGATGCAGTCCGCAATAGCGGGTTTGCGCGGTGCGCACAAAATAGGGATGGAATCCCAGCCCTGCGGGCATCGCCTTGTCCGCCAGATTGGCAAGCTCCAGCGTGTGGAGCAGCCCGCTGTCATCCAGATCAAACCGCTGTTGCGCGGCATAGGCCCAGGGCCACGACCCGGCCGGATGATCCTGGCGCAGCACCGCGCCGGTGGCATGCCGATCAACCACCTGCCACGGGTTCAGCCAGCCAAATCCGTGCAACGGATGATCATGGCTGACCGCCGGGCAATTGGCCGGCACCCGGATCGTGCGCCCGTGAGCGACAAACCGGCCATGGGCGATGCGATTGGAAAACGGCACCAGCACGAAACAGCCGCTGTCGAGCGGCGAGTTGCCGCCGGCGGGGCGGAACAGCGGCATCGCGCGCCAGTCAAACCGCGTGACAACGCCGCCATGTGCCGGATCGAGCTGCAGCAGAAAATCGCCTGCGGCCAGCGACAAGTGGGACACGGGAAAAACCTTTGCACGCAAAACCGCCGGGGCGGGATCAATCAGCTGGCGATCGTTTGCCCGGTCCTGGCCCAATCGGCAAGCCGGTCGGCCGGGCGCGGGCTGGCGGCGGTGATCGCGGCGGCTATCGCCGCGCGCAGCGGTTTGGCAGTGTAATCGCCGTCATAGGGGCAGCCGCGCGTCGGGGCGCCGTCGCTGCGCGGTTCAAACCCCTGCAACCACGAAAAGCTGTCGCACAGCCCCCACACCAGCACGTCGCGGCATTGCGGCCACGACAGCATCATGTCGAAATAATCGCGCGCCAGCGCCGCCACCCCGGCATCGCGCGCGGCGATGGCACGGGGCAGGCCACGGTCGCGCACATCGAATTCGCTGATCACCAGATCGTACCCCATCGCCACCACCGCAGCGATGAAGTCGCGCCAGGCGCGCTGTTGCGGCGCGGCGCCTTGCGCGATCAGGTGCGATTGCACGCCCAGCGCATCGACCGGGGTGCCGCGTTTGCGCAGCGCTTCGAGCAGGCGCAGCACTCCGGCGCGGTGCGCCTCGTTGCCGGGTTCCCAGCTCATGTAATCGTTGTAGACCAGTTGTACCCCCGGCGCGGCTGCGCGCGCGGTGCGGAAAGCCAGGTCGACGGTATCGAGCGTACCGCCGATCGCATCGCTGATCGCGGTGCGCGCCAGGCTGCCGTCTTCGGGCAGGACGGTTTCGTTGACCACGTCGAACGAGGTGATGCGGCCATGGTAATGCTCGCACACGGTGCGGATATGCGTGGTCAGCAGATCGGCGGCGGCGCTCGCCGGCCGCACCCCGAAGTCATAGCCTTCCAGCCAGGCCGGCTGCCATTTCGGCCGGTTCCACAGCAGGTTGTGTCCGCGCACCGCCATGCCGCTGCTTTCGGCAAAGGCGACAATCGCATCGGCGGGGCCAAAATTGAACGCATGGGCCGAGGGGCGCAGCGCCTGCCACTTCATTTCGTTTTCGGGCACGAGGATATTGCATTCGGCGCGCATCAGCGCGGCATAGCGCGGATTGGCCACGCCGCCGCCGGCGTGCGCGGCCACCGCCGACCCGAAGCGCATGCCCTTTGCCGCTGCCAGTTGCGCCAGCGACGGCGGCGCGGCGCGCGCCAACCCCGGGGCCATTGCACCGATCACGGCCGTGCCGGCCAGCCGCAACGCGGTGCGGCGATCGCAGTGCGGCGGGGCGATCACGGCTGACCCGCCGGCAGCTTGATCACATAGGCGCGGCCCAGATCGATCGTCTGCGCCGCCCCGGCCAGTTGCAGTGTCAGCGTGGCCGCACCGGCGGGAATGTCGCGATCGGCCTCGACGGTAAACCGGCTGACCTGCCAGGCGCTGCCGAGGCTGAGCTGGCGATCGCCAAAGCCGGGATAGGGCGCGCTGTTCTGCTGCACGCGCACGGTGACCACGCCCTTGGCATCGGCAGTTTGCGCGCTGATCGTGCGCCCGACCAGCGCGATCAGCAAGGTATTGCCCGCCTTGATCGGCCCCTTGATCGGGATTGTCGCAACATTGTCGTAGGGGTTGGCGCCGGCTGCGGCGATCGTCACGCGATAGGCGCTGTCGCCGGGGATTCCGCACGAGGTGATCCGGCCATGCGTTTCGCCGCTGCCGAAAAAGTCCCAGTTCAGCGCCTCGATCTCGGTCAGCACGTCGCCCTTGCCGGTAAGGCTGGCGGGCAGCACCGGGGTAGTCGCCGGGCAGCGGGCGGGGGCAGGCGATGCGCCGGGCTTGACCAGCGAGGTCGCCCCTTCCTGCACCACCGCCTGGCCGATCTGGATCACCTGGCGCGCGCCGGCCAGTTGCAGGCCGACCACGGCCTGGCCGGGCGGGACGGTGCGATCGGCAATCCCCGATACTTCGTACAGATGCCAGTTCTTGCCGATCGTGCGCACGCTGTCGCCAAAACCGGGATAGGGCGCGGCGTTCTGCTGAAACCGCAGCGATATCGTGCCGTTGCCATCGGCGGTATCGGCCGACAGCGTGCGCGCCTGGAACGAAATCACATAAGCCTGACCTTTGGTGAACCCCTGCGACAGCGGGATATTCAGCCCGGCGTCATAGACATTGGCCCCTTTGGCCGCGACGGTGATCTGCAAGGCGGCGCCGCCGGGAATCTCGGCCCCGCGCACCGGCTTGGCACTGGCGCCGGTGCCATAGACGTCCCAACCGATGGAGGTCGGATCATTGATCAGCTTGCCCGGCAACTGGGCGCGCAAGGCCTGCAACGGATCGGGCCGGCTGGCAGACGGCGGCAGCGGCGCGCCGGGCAGGCCCATGGCATCGAGCATTCCGGGCAGCCAGGCCTTTGCCTTGCTGTCATAGAGCGGAAACGTGTTGGTATAGGCCCAAGCGCAAGTGCCCATGCCCAGCGTGTCAAACGCGGTGCGGATGGTCTTTTGATAGGCAACGCGCTGCGCCAGCGGGGCCTTGTCGATCGAGCCGAATTCGCCCAGCAGCGGGATCATCCCGGTGCGGCGGATATAGGCGGCGACTTTTTCGATATCGCCCGCCAGCAGCGCCTGATCGTTGACCGAGCCGTAATCGCGGCCCAGCGGATGCACCGGTTGCACCCATTGCGCGCCCTGATGGGTAAATTCCATCGGCAGGTAATAATGCACGGTGGGGATCACCTGCGGATCATCGGGCAGGGTCAGCGTGGCCAGCGAATCGAGCCCGCTCCAGTTTTCGCCGCCGATCACCACTGGCCGGTCGGGGTTGGTGGCGCGGATCGCGGCCAGCGCCGGCGACAGCGTGGCCAGCAGATTGGCATTGGTCAGCTTGTCGTGCGGTTCGTTTTCGATTTCGAACCACACGTGGTCGCGCGGTTGATCGGCAAAGGCGGCAGCGATCTGGCGCCACAATCCGGCGAGGCGCTGGGCATGATCGGCCGGGTGCGCCATCAGTTCGTCGTAATTGTGATCGTTGATCAGCACGTTCAGCCCGGCCGCACGGGCCAGCGCGACGACATGTTTGACCCGCGCCATGAACGCCGGGTCGATCGTATAGGGCGCAGCCTGCGCGGCATGCGTCGACCAGCGCACCGGCAGGCGCACGGTGGCAAATCCGGCGTGGGCGATGATCGCAAAGTCATCATCGGCAATCGCGCGGCCCCAGGCGTTTTCGGCCGGTGCCTCGAGATGATTGCCCATGTTGATGCAGCGGCCGGCGGGCAGGCTGCGGTCGGCGGCCAGCGCGCCGGGCGCGGTTGCCATGGCCAGCGCGGCAAGGCCCAGGGTTGCGGCAGAACGGGCGATCGTGCGGACCATGACCTTCATTCCCTCTCTGGTGGCGGCGACGTGCGGTCGCTGCGCGTTTGTCGTTGCCTGTTGGTGGTAGCGCTATCGAAATCGGGGCTGCCTGTCAAACCGGGCAGGGGTTGCCAAGCATGTCGGACAACGCTCATTTTCCGGTTGGCACCATCGCGGCGTCGAATTACGATAGCGCTACCAACAGATACGCGACAGCGTGCCGACAGAGCAAAAGGGACAAGGGATGAACAGGCAGGCCCTGGCAGGATTGAGCTTGCTGGCACTGGGCATGGCGCAACCGGCCAGCGCCGACGGCGCCGCGCCCGAACTCTTGCCGGTGTGGACCGATCACGCGGTGGTTCAGCATGATGCGCCGATCCGCGTTGCCGGCACCGCCGCGCCGCATGCGCATCTCGCCGGGCGGCTGGGTGAGGCCGGGGCGACCGCCGAGGCCGATGCGACCGGAGCGTTCGTGCTGAGCTTTGCCGGCCGTCCCGCATCGTCGGCGCCGGTCGATCTGGAGGTGACGGCGGGCGGGCAAAGCGTGGTGCGGCACGATCTGCTGGTGGGGGAAGTCTGGCTCTGTTCGGGCCAGTCGAACATGGAATTCACCGTGTCGCAGGGGCTCAATGCCTTTAACGAAATGGCGCAGAATAGCGATCCGCAGTTGCGCCTGCTGACCGTGCCGCACGCTGCCACCGTATTGCCGCAGCGGGTGTTTGGCCGCCCGGCGCAATGGCAGGCCAGCACTCCGGCGACCGCGGCGGCGTTTTCGGCGGCGTGCTATTACATGGCGCGCGATTTGCGCAAGACGCTGCACATGCCGGTCGGGGTGATCAATGCCAGTTGGGGCGGGTCGATGCTGAACCCCTGGCTCAGCCCTGCCGCCGGGCAGGCCTTGTATGGCGAAGCAGCGTTGGCCATGCTGCGCCAGTCGGCGACCGATCCGCTGGGTGCGGTAACCGGCTTTGCCCCGCAATGGGCGGCCTGGTATCGCGGCGCGGCCGGTGGCGCCGAACCCTGGCTGCACCCCGACAGCGTGAGCTGGCAACAGGTGCCGCAGATTTCCGGCTGGCTGGCCTGGACCGGCACGCCGCTCGCCACCCATGCCACCGGCACGGTGTGGCTGCGCCGGCAAATCACGCTGACCCCGGCACAGGCGGCGGCCGGTGCGGTGCTCAATCTGGGCATTCTCGATGATCTGGACATGACCTTTGTCAATGGCCGGGCGGTCGGCAATACCTTTGGCTGGGACACGCGGCGGGCCTATCGCGTGCCGGCGGGGTACTGGCATGCCGGGGTGAATGAAGTGATGGTCGCGGTGACCAACAGCTATGCCGATGGCGGGTTTGCCAGCCCGGCCGATGCCCTGTCGCTGGCGCTCGGCACCGGCGAGACGATGTCTCTGGGCAGCGGCTGGCGGTTCAGCATCGGCCCGGGGCAAAGCTATCCGCCGCGCCCGGTATGGGATGCCAATGGCGGCATCGGGCTGATGCACAATGGCATGATCGCCCCGCTCGGGCCGATCGCGCTGCGCGGCATCGCCTGGTATCAGGGGGAAAGCGATACCGGCACGCCCGGCTATGCCGCACGGCTGACCGCGCTGATCAACGGCTGGCGCGCCCTGTTCGGCCCCGATCTGGCGGTATCGGTGGTGCAACTGGCCAATTTCGGCGCGCCGCAGATCAGCCCCGGTCCATCGGCCTGGGCCGCCTTGCGCGATGAACAGCGCCAAGTCGCCACGCGGCTGCCGCATGTTGCGCTGGTGACCGCGATCGACATTGGCGAACGTACCGACATTCATCCCGCCAACAAACAGGTGCTGGGCCAGCGGCTGGCGCTGGTCGCGCGCGGGGTGGCCATGCCGATGCCGCTGTCGGCCACCCGCGAAGGCAGCGCGATCCGCGTGCGGTTCAGCGGGATCGACGGCGGCCTGCGCGCGTGGAGCGGGCCCGACCCGCTGGGGATCGAACTGTGCGGCGCCGGTGACAGCGATTGCCGCTATGCCCGCGCGACGATCGACGGCGACAGCCTGCTGATCCCCGGCGATGGCCGCGCGGTGGCGCGCGTGCGCCATGCCTGGGCCGACAGCCCGGTGGTCAATCTGTTCGATGCGCGCGCCATGCCGGTGCCCGGCTTTGCGCTTGAGGTGACCGCGCCCTAAGCAGGCACGTCTAGCCCGGCGGCGGGCCGTGCGAGGCGCGTTCGATCAGCGTGTAATCGAGCGTGAGGTGGCGCCCGCGCAGCGTTTCGCCGCCGCGCGCCTGTTGAATGCTGCTGGCGACCAGTGCCAGCGCCTGGCGCGCCATGTCGCTGATCGGCTGGCGGATGGTGGTCAGTTCGGGCCAGATCGACGAGGCATTGGCGGTATCGTCAAACCCGCACACGGTCAGATCGCGCGGCACATCGAGCCGGCTGCGCTGGGCGGCGGCGATGCAGCCGGCGGCCATGTCGTCGTTTGAGGCGAACAGCGCGGTCGGCCGTTGCGGCAGCGCCAGCATCGCGGCGGCGGCGTCCATCCCCGATCGATAGGTAAACCGCCCCTGGCGCACCAGCGCCTCGTCCACCGCCAGCCCGGCATCGCCCATCGCATCGCGAAACCCGGCCAGCCGCAGCGCGCTGACCGATTGCCCCGGGTCGCCGATGACAAAGCCGATGCGGCGGTGCCCTTGCGCGATGATATGCCGGGTCATGTCATGCGCGGCCTGGTAATCGTCGATCATCACCGCGTGATGGTGCGCCTCTGCCCGGCCCGGCCCGATCAGCACCGCCGGCACGTGGCGGCGGCGCAAGTCATCGATCAGCGCCGCGCGGTCGCACAGCGGCGCGGGCAGCAGAAAGCCTTCGATCCCCGTTGCCATCAGCCGCTGGATCACTTGCGCCGGATCGTCGCCATCGGCGCAGCGTTCGACCACGATATGCACGTCGAGCTGGCTGGCTTCGTCGATGCAGCCGATCAGCAATTCGCTCAGATAGGCGGCCGAAGGGTTGGTATAGAGCAGCGCGATGCGCGTTTCGCCGGCACTGGCAAGGCTGCGCGCGGCGCGGTTGGGGGCATAGTTGAGCGCGGCAATCGCCGCCTCGACCGCTTCGCGGGTGGCCGGCTTGACCCCTTGTCCGCCATTGACGACGCGGCTGACCGTCATCGGCGAACAGCGCGCCAGCCGCGCGACATCGTTGACCGTCGGCCGGCCCTGTTGCCGCCCGCCCGCCTTGCGTTCAACACTGGGTGGTGCGCTGGTCATCGCGCGGCACACTAGGACCGCCGCAACCGGCATGGCAAGCGCGATGACTTGGCGCGGTGATGCCGGTGCAAATCGGCCTTGCGCTTGCAGGCAGAGGCGATAAACAAGCGTATAGATAGCGCTACCATCGCGAACGCGCTGCAACAACGGCAGACCGGTGCCACGGCAACCGGCCACGGGGGAGAACGGACAATGGCATCGACACCGGCCGGGCCGGCTGCGGCACGGACCAATCTGGCGCTGGTGGGCGCGATCGTCGGGGTGGCCACGATCGGCGGGCTGCTGTTCGGGTATGACAGCGGCGCGGTCAACGGCACACAGGCGGGGTTGAAAGACGCCTTTGCACTCAATGATGCGGCGCTGGGCTTTACCGTCGGGTCGTTGCTGGTCGGCTGCGCGCTGGGCGCGTTTCTGGCCGGGCGGCTGGCCGACCGGTTTGGGCGCAAGCGCATTCTGGTTGCCGCCGCTGTGCTGTTTCTGCTTGGCGCGCTGATCCAGGGGCTGACCGGGGTGCATGCGGTGTTCATTGTCGCGCGGTTCTGCGGCGGCATGGCGGTGGGCGCGGCCAGCGTGCTGTCGCCCGCCTATATTTCCGAGGTTGCCCCGGCGAGCATTCGCGGGCGGCTGACCAGCGTGCAGCAGGTGATGATCATTTCCGGGCTGACGCTGGCGTTTGTGGTCAATTATTTTCTGGCGCAGGCGGCGGGCAGCTCGCTGGGCATGGTTGCCGGCCATCCGGCGTGGCGCTGGATGTATCTGGCGCAGGCGGTGCCGGCGGTGGTGTTTCTGGTGGCGCTGCAGTTCATTCCCGAAAGCCCGCGCTATCTGATTTCCAGCGGGCGCATCGATGATGCCCGCCGCGTGCTGACCAGCCTGTTCGGCGCCGACGAAGCCGCGCGCAAGGTGGCCGATATCAGCGCCTCGTTTGCCGATGATCACCATCCCCGGCTGGGCGATGTGCTGGCGCCGGGCACGCTGTTTCGCCCGGTGGTGTGGGCCGGGCTGTTGCTGGCGGTGTTTCAGCAATTCGTCGGGATCAACGTGATCTTCTATTATGGCGAAACGCTGTGGCGGCTGGCCGGGGTGTCGGAACAGGCGGCGCTCGAACGCAACATCATTTCCGGGCTGGTGTCGATCGCCGCCTGTTTTCTGGCGATGGCGCTGATCGACCGGATCGGGCGCAAGCCGCTGCTGCTGGTCGGATCGGTGGGAATGACCGCCGCGCTGGGCACGATGACCTGGGCCTTTTCCAACGGTACGCTCGATGCCACCGGGTCGCTGTCGCTGTCGCAGGGCTATGGGCTGGTCGCGGTGATCGCCGCCAATCTCTATGTCGTGTTCTTCAATATCAGCTGGGGCCCGGTGATGTGGGTCATGCTGGGCGAAATGTTCCCCAACCAGTTGCGCGGATCGGCGCTGGCGGTGTGCGGGCTGGCGCAATGGGTGGCCAATTATGCGGTGGTGCAAAGCTTTCCGGGCATGGCCGCCGGCTTGGGGCTGACCCCGACTTATGCGCTCTATACGCTCAGCGCGTTTGTCAGCTTTTTTCTGGTGCGCGCGTTTCTGCCCGAAACCGCCGGCAAGGAACTTGAAGAGATGGAAGGCTGGAGCGGCGGACATTGACCGTGCTGCGCCGCCGGCTGGGCATGCTGCTGGTGGCGCTGGCGCTGCCGCTGGCGGCGCGGGCGGCGCCGGTTGAACTGACCATCGGCGCCGATTCGGCCGCGCCGGTGATCGACCGCAATCTGTTCGGACAGTTTGCCGAACATCTGGGCGCGGGGATCTATGGCGGAATCTGGGTCGGCGAACAGTCGCCGATCGCCAATGTGCGCGGCATCCGGTCGGACGTGGTGGCGGCCCTGCGCGCGCTGCACGTGCCCAATGTGCGCTGGCCGGGGGGCTGCTTTGCCGATGAATACCACTGGCGCGACGGCATCGGCCCGGTATCCGCGCGCCGCGTGCAGATCAATTCGAACTGGGGCGGGGTAACCGAATCCAACCGGTTCGGCACTGCCGAATTCATGGATTTTGCCGAACAGATCGGCGCCGAGCCTTATGTTTCGGTCAATGTCGGATCGGGTTCTCCGCGCGAAGCGGCCGACTGGCTGGAATACATGACCGCCGCAGCCGATACCACGCTGGCGCGCGAACGCGCTGCCAATGGCCACCCGGCGCCGTGGCGGGTGCCGCTGCTGGGGCTGGGCAACGAAAACTGGGGCTGCGGCGGGGCGATGTCGCCCGACCACTATGTCGAAGAGATGAAGCGGTTTGCCCATTATGTGCATAATTACAGCCCGCCAGCGGCCGGCGGCGCGGCGATGAAGCGGATCGCGGTCGGCTGGGATGCGGGCAAGTACGATTATACCGAGGCGGTGATGCGGGCCTGGGCCGACAAGGCCTATAGCTGGGATATCGAGGGCATTTCGCTGCACAATTACACCGTCGGCGGCTGGCCCCCGCATCTGCCGGCGACCGGTTTCGGGCTGGATGATTATGCCACGCTGATCGGCGAAACCTATCACATGGACAGCCTGATCGCGCGGCAGAGCGCGGTGATGGACAAATACGACCCGCAGCGCAAAGTGCTGTTGGCGGTGGACGAATGGGGCGCCTGGCTGGCGTCGACGCCGGGCACCAATCCGGGGTTTCTGGCGCAGCAGAATTCGCTGCGCGATGCGATCCTCGCGGCGATCAACCTGAACATCTTTGCGCGCCATGCCGAACGCGTGAAAATGGCCAATATCGCGCAGATGATCAACGTGTTGCAGGCGATGATCCTGACCGACGGGCCGCGTCTGGTGCTGACCCCGACTTACCATGTCTATCGCCTTTATGTCCCGTTTCAGGGGGCGCAGCGGCTGCCGGTCATGCTCGATGGCGGGCAATACCGCCATGGCCCGGTCACGCTGCCGCGTATCGATGCGATCGCCGCGCGTGCGCACGATGGTGCGGTGTGGCTGGCCTTGGTCAATGTCGATCCCGAAGCGGGATCGGCGGTGCATCTGGCCGGGTGGCACGGCGCCAGCGGCGATGTGCTGACCGCGCCGCGCGTCGATGCGATCAACAGCTTTGCCGATCCGGCGGCGGTGGCGCCCGTGCCGGTGGTCGGCCGCGCCGATGGCGGCGGGGTGCTGCTGGCGCTGCCGCCACGATCGGTAACGGTGGTGCGGCTGGACCGGTAACAATCGCCCGGCCGAACCGGGCAAGGCGGGAGACGACGATGATCAGGGCGGGAATCACCGGGCTGGCGGTGCTGGCAACGCTGCCGGGGGTGGCGCAGGCGCAGGCACAGAGCGGCGTGCGCGACCGCGCCGAAGCGCTGGCGCAGGCCTTGGTGGCGCAATTGACACCGCAGGAAAAGGCCGCGCAACTGGTCAATGTCGCCCCGGCGATCCCCCGGCTGCATATCCCCGCCTACAACTGGTGGACCGAATCGCTGCACGGCGCGATCGGCGCGGTGCCGACCACCAATTTTCCCGAACCGATCGGGCTGGCCGCAACCTTCGACGCGCCGCTGGTGCACGATGTCGCCGCCACGGTCAGCATCGAAAACCGCGCGCTGCACACGCTGGCGCGCCAGACCGGGCACTTGGGGGTGATCGGCACCGGGCTGGATACCTGGTCACCCAATATCAACATCTTTCGCGATCCGCGCTGGGGGCGCGGGCAGGAAACCTATGGCGAAGACCCGTTTCTGACCGCGCGGATGGGGGTGGCGTTCATTACCGGGATGCAGGGGCCCGATCCCGATCTGCCGCTGGTGATCGCCACGCCAAAGCATTTTGCGGTCCATTCCGGCCCGGAATCGACGCGCCATGTCGCCAATGTCTTTGTCACCCCGCACGATCTTGAAGATACTTATTTGCCGGCGTTTCGCGCCGCGATTGTCGATGCCCATGCCGGATCGGTGATGTGTGCCTACAACCGCATCGATGGCCAGCCCGCCTGCGCCAGCGATCTGCTGCTCAAGGATCGGCTGCGCGGGCCCTGGGGGTTTGCCGGCTATGTCGTGTCGGATTGCGATGCGGTGGTCGATATTGCCGATCATCACAAATATGCCCCCGATGCGGCGGCCGGGGCCGCCGCCGCCTTGCGCAGCGGGGTCGACAACGAATGCAACACCCGCACCATCGGCGGCGAAACCGGGCTGGGGGGGCGCTATCTTGACGCGATCCAGCGCGGCCTGTTGACCGAGGCCGACCTTGATCGTGCGCTGGTGCGGTTGTTTTCGGCGCGCTATCGCACCGGTGATCTGCCGGGGTTGGCCGAACGCCGCGATGCGCCGGTTCCGGTCGGCGCGATCGGCAGCCAGGCCAATGCCGCGCTGGCGCTGCGCAGCGCGATCGAAAGCGTGGTCCTGCTCAAAAACGATGGCACGCTGCCGCTGCGCGCGGGCGCGCGGATTGCGGTGATCGGGCCGCTGGCCGATGCCACCCGCGTGCTGCGCGGCAATTATTCGTCGTCGCTGTCGGCGCCGCCGGTTTCGGTGATCGCCGGCTTGCGCGCGGCGCTGCCGCAGGCGCGGATCACGCTGGTGCCGGCGGCCGCGTCGATCACCGATGGCGATCCGGTGCCCGACAGTGCGTTTGTTGCCCCCGATGGCCGGCCGGGATTGCAGGTCGCCTATTACAATGCCCAGGATGGCGCGGCGCCGTTTGGCCAGCGCAGCTATGCCGCCAGCGCGGTGGTTACCCGCGTCGAACCGGGGCTGGGCCATGCCCCGGTTGATCTGCCGCAAGTCGGCGAAGCACACCGCGCGGTGATCACCGGCTATTTCGTCGCGCCGGCCAGCGGGACCTGGCGGCTCGGGCTGGCCGGGGTCAAAGGGGCGATCATGGCCGGCGGCACGCCGCTGGTCAGCAGCGATCACTATTCGCAATGGGGCGAACCGCCGCACCTGGTTGAGGTCGAACTGGTCGCCGGTCAGCGCTATCCGCTGCGGTTTGAAACCGAAAGCAAGCGGGCGGGCGCGCCGACGCTGCTGTGGAAACGCATTTCGCGCGATGCCGCTGCCGTACAGGACCGCGCGATCGCCGGGGCCGATGTCGTGGTCGCGGTGGTCGGGCTGACCTCTGATCTGGAAGGCGAGGAAATGCCGGTCAAGATCGACGGGTTTGACGGTGGGGATCGCACCTCGCTCGATCTGCCGGCCGATCAGCGCGCGCTGCTCGTACGCGCCCGCGCCGCCGGCAAGCCGCTGGTGGTGGTGGCGATGAACGGCAGCGCGATCAATCTGGCCTGGGCGCGCGATCATGCCGCGGCGATTGTCGAGGCGTGGTACCCGGGACAAGCCGGCGGGCTGGCGGTGGGCCGGGTGCTGGCCGGTGCGGCCAATCCGGCAGGGCGGCTGCCGCTGACATTCTATCGCGACGTGGCCGATCTGCCGCCGTTTGACGATTATCGCATGGCCGGGCGCACCTATCGCTATTTCACCGGCACGCCGGTTTATGGCTTTGGCTATGGGCTCAGCTATACCCGCTTTGCCTATGCGCATCCCATGGTGGTGCCGGTCGATGGCGATGCCGCGCGGGGGCTGCATGTCAGCGTGGAGGTGACCAACACCGGGGCGCGCGACGGCGATGAAGTGGTGCAGGCCTATTTGCGCGTGCCGCAAGTGCCCGGCGCACCGCGGATCGCGCTGCGCGGGTTTGCCCGGGTGACGCTGAAGGCGGGGGAAACCCGCACGGTGCGGCTTGATCTGTCGCCGCGCGATCTGTCGGCGGTTGATCCGGCTGGGCGGCGGATGGTGCTGGCCGGGCATTACCGGCTTGATCTGGGCGGGGGTCAGCCCGACAGCGGGTTGCCCGGGGTTGCCACCGAATTTGATGTGAAGAGCCCGGTTGATCTGCCGCTGTAATACCGGTCGTCTTTCAAATCGAATCGTCATTCCGGACTTGATCCGGAACCCAGCAAATAACGAATGCGGCAGCATTCCTGCCGCAAGGCAGCTTGGCTTCGCCAAAGACGCTACCGCGTCTGATGTTTGCTGGGTTCCAGATCAAGTCTGGAATGACGAGTCTATTCCAGGGACAACTGGTATGACCCGAAAAAAGTGGGGGCGGCGCTGGGCCGCCCCCATGCGCGATCAGAACCGGTTGAGCAGGTTTTCCAGCCATTCCTGCCGGCCCGATGCCGGACGCGGTGCCAGATCCTGCGCCTGTGCCAGATCGGCAATTTCGGCCAGCCCGCCGGCGCTGCGGATGGTGGTGCCGAGCGGGCCCTGCCACCCGGCATAGCGTTGTTCGCGAAAGGCATCGAGCCGGCCATCGGCGATGATCGCCTCTGCCCGCAGCAGCGCCTTGGCAATCACGTCGACCCCGCCGATATGGCCGTGGAACAAGTCGGCGGCATCGATCGACTGGCGCCGCACTTTGGCATCGAAATTGAACCCGCCGGTGGTGAACCCGCCGCAGCGTTCGATCTCGATCAGCGCCAGCGTCAATTCCTCGACCGAATTGGGGAACTGGTCGGTATCCCAGCCGTTCTGCGGATCGCCCCGGTTGGCATCGATCGACCCGAAAATGCCCAGCGCGCGGGCCATGGCGATTTCGTGTTCGAACGTGTGGCCCGACAGCGTGGCATGGTTCGCCTCGATATTGACGCGCACTTCGCCTTCCAGCCCGAACCGTTTGAGGAAGGCATAGACCGACTGGGTGTCGAAATCGTACTGGTGCTTGGTCGGTTCGTGCGGTTTGGGCTCGATCAGGATCGTGCCGGCAAAGCCGATCTTGTGCTTGTGTTCGACCACCAGTTGCAGAAACCGCCCGAAATTGGCCTGTTCGACCGCCAGATCGGTGTTGAGGATGGTGTCATAGCCTTCGCGGCCGCCCCACAGCACGTAATTGGCCCCGCCCAGCCGGTGGGTTGCTTCCAATGCATCGCGCACCTGGCTGGCGGCCCAGGCATAGACCGCCGGATCGGGGCTGGTCGCTGCGCCCGCCATATAGCGCGGGTGGCCGAACAGATTGGCGGTGCCCCACAGCAGCTTGCGCCCGTGCGCCGCCTGCAGTTCCTCCAGATGATCGACCGCGCGGGCAAAGCTGGCGCGGAATTCGCCGATCGTTTCGGCCGGGGCCATCACGTCGACATCGTGAAAGCAATAGAACGGCAGGTCGAGCTTTTCAACAAAGGCCAGCGCCGCCTCGCGCTTGGCGCGCGCGGCGGCTTCGTCCTGCGGCGCGGCCAGCCACGGCCGATCAAACGTGCCGGCGCCAAACACGTCGCTGCCCGGCCAGCAGAAGGTGTGCCAGAAACACACGGCAAAGCGCAGGTAATCTTCCATGCGCTTGCCCAGCACCACGCGGTCCTTGTCGTACCAGCGATAGGCAAAATCGCTGGTGCTGTCGGGCCCCTCGTAACGGACGGTGTCGAATTCGGCAAAATAGGCTGCAGACATGTCACTGGTTCTCCTGAACAGGGTGCAGGCCGCGATAGGCCTGGACAAAGCGGTGCCGTTTGGGCGCCAGCCGCTCGGCCAGCGCGGGATCGGGATCGATGGTGGCGCGCACCGGCGGGCGCAGGCAGACCTCGGCCGCGCCGGCGCCGGTTACGCCCATCCGCGCCAGATGCGCCGCGCCCAGCGCCGGGCCGACTTCGCCGCCTTCGAGATAGCGCAGGCGCACCCCCAGCACGCTGGCGAGGATATGACCCCAGTGCAACGAGCGCGAGCCGCCGCCGATCACCGCCAGTTCGGTGATCACCGTGCCCGCCTCGCGCAGCGCATCGATGCCGTCGGCATGGGCAAAGGCAACCCCTTCGAGCACTGCGGCGGCAATCCGCGCGGTGGTGGTTTCATTGCCCATGCCCAGCAGCGCGGCGCGCACGTGGGGATCGTTGTGCGGGGTGCGCTCGCCCGACAGATAAGGCAAAAACAGTTCGGGCCCGGCATCCACCCCGGCGCTTTCGGCCAGGGCAAAGAATTCGGCGGCGCCGGGCACCTGGCACAGCGCGGCGGCCCAATCGATGCACGATGCCGCCGACAGGTGGACGCTCATCTGGTGCCACAGCCCGGGCAGCGCGTGGCAGAACGCATGGACCGCGCGCGCCGGATTGGGGCGGAAGGCGCTGCCGGCGACAAAGATCACCCCCGATGTGCCAAGCGACAGCATGCCCTGCGCTTCGCCGATCACCCCGACGCCCAGCGCGCCGGCGGCATTGTCACCCGCGCCGGCCACCACCGGCACGCCTTCCATGCCCCAGCGCGCGGCGATCGCGGGCAGCAGCGTGCCGGTCACTTCCGGCCCTTCATAGAGGCGCGGCATCGCCGCCGTGGTCAGCCCGGTGGCATCGAGCATCGCGTCCGACCACGCGCGCGCGCCGACATCGACCCACAAAGTGCCGGCGGCATCCGAAAGATCGGTCGCCTTGTCCCCGGTCAGCCGCAGCCGCACATAGTCCTTGGGCAGCAGCACGGTGCGGGTGGCGGCAAACACATCAGGTTCGTGGTCGCGCAGCCAGGCCAGTTTGGGCGCGGTAAACCCGGGCATGGCAATATTGCCGGTAATCGCGCGGCTGCGCGGTTCGGCGCGTTCGAGCGCGGCGCATTGCGCATGGCTGCGCCCGTCGTTCCACAGGATCGCCGGGCGCAGCGGGCGATCATCGGCGCCCAGCACGGTGGCGCCGTGCATCTGTCCGGCCAGCCCAACCCCGGCGACCGCACGGCGCAAGCTGGCATCGAGCCCGAGCACCGCGCGGTGCGTGGCATCGACCCAGTCATCGGGGGCCTGTTCCGACCACAATTCGTGCGGGCGCGACACCGCCAGCGCGGCGCTGCATTGGCCCATCACGCGGCCATCATGCGCGGTAATCACCGCCTTGACCCCGCTGGTGCCGATATCGATTCCCAGAAACATGGTTCAGCGCGCCTGCATCGGGTCGATCACCGGGATCGTCCCATCGGGGTTGAAGCGCAGTTCGGTCATCTTGACGTTGCGCAGATGGTTGCGGTTCGACAGCTGGGTGTCGGCATAGAACAGCCACCATTTGCCCTGCGCCTGAATGATCGAATGGTGGGTGGTCCAGCCCTGCACCGGTTTGAGGATATGGCCGCGATAGGTGAACGGGCCATAAGGGCTTGATCCGGTGGCATAATTGATAAAATGCGTGTCGCCGGTGGAATACGTGTAATAATAAACCCCGTTGCGCTTGAACATCCACGATGCCTCGAAAAAGCGGCGTTCGTGGTCGCCCCCGGTAACCGGCTTGCCCTGTTCATCCAGGATCACCGCATCGCGCGGGGTTTCGGCAAAGCTGATCATGTCGGCGCCCATGCGCACCACTTTGCCCGACAGCGCCGGGGCCTGGTCCTGCATCAGGTCGGTGTCCGATCCGTTGGGGTCGAACCGGCCATTGGCCCAGCGCTGCAACTGGCCGCCCCAGATGCCGCCGAAATACATGTAGGTTTGCCCATCGCTGTCGGTGAACACCGCCGGGTCCATCGAAAAGCTGCCGGCGATCGGGCGGGGCAGCGGCTTGAACGGGCCCATCGGATTGCGGCCGATCGCCACCCCGATGCGGAACGTGCCCAGCCCGTGCTTGTCGTGCGAACGGTCGCGCGCGGGGAAATAGAGGTAATACTTGCCATGGCGCCGCGCTGCATCGGGCGCCCACATCTGCCCCGATGCCCAGGGCACCTGTTTGACATCCAGCGCCACGCCGCCGATCGTCACCGGGCCGCCGATACGGTCGATCCGCAGCACGCGATAATCATGCATGGCATATTCGCTGCCCAGATCATCATCGGGGATCGTCGTCGGCACGTCATGGCTGGGATAGACATAGATCCGCCCGCCAAACACGTGGGCCGAAGGATCGGCGGTGTAGATCTTGGTGACCAGCGGCTGATCACGAAACGCGCTGGCCGGTGCGCCGCCGGGGGCCGGCGTCTGTGCGTGCAGGGCGGGGGCCGCCAATATGGCGACGATACCCGACAGCAGGCCTGAAGCCCTGATCACCGCCATCTCCCGTTTGCCTTGTGCTGTTGTTGCGTGCGATTCTTGGTAGCGCTATCTTTCTTGTCCGGCAATCGCCGATTGCGCGGCTGATTGCAACCGGAATTCGCATTATGATAATGCGCTGGCAAGTGGATGTTTGCGGTCCCGCCCTGTGCGCCGGTCAGGGCGCGGCATTGCCCGCCCGAAATTCTCCGCCAACGCGCGATGCACCGGGAAAAAGGCGGTTTGCCGCCGCAAAACGGTCTGGATTTGTCCGGCGAACCCCCTTACCACCGTCGTGGTAGCGGTATCTGAAACCGCAGCGGGAGAGCACGATGGTCGGACAGGCGGTGGACAGGCGTACTTTGGTCAAATCGGGGCTAGCCGCCGGGGCCGTGTGGGCCGGCAGCGGCAGTGCCGTCGAGGCCGCGCCGGTAGACCGCTCGTTTCCCGCCGGGTTCGTGTGGGGCTGTGCCACTGCATCCTACCAGATCGAAGGCGCGGTGGCCGAAGGCGGGCGCGGCCCGTCGATCTGGGACACTTTTTCGCACACCCCGGGCAAAGTCGCACATGGCGATACCGGTGATGTCGCCTGCGACAGCTACCATCGCTATGCCGATGATATCGCGCTGCTCAAGGCGCTGGGCGTATCGAGCTATCGCCTGTCGCTGGCATGGTCGCGGATCTTTCCTGAAGGGCGGGGCAAGCCCAATCCGGCGGGGATCGATTATTACAACCGGGTGATCGACGCGCTGCTGGCGGCGGGGATTCAGCCGTGGGTCACGCTGTTTCACTGGGATTTGCCGCAGGCGCTGCCGGGCGGCTGGCAAAACCGCGATACCGCGCTGGCGTTTGCCGATTATGCCGGGTTTGTTGCCGGCAAGCTGGCCGATCGCGTGCAGCATTTCATGACCGTCAACGAACTGCGCTGCTTTACCGATCTGGGCCATCAGGTCGGGGTCCACGCGCCGGGGTTGCAGCTTGATCCGGCGGCAGTCAACCAGGTGCGCCATCACGGCGTGCTGGCGCACGGGCTGGGGGTACAGGCGGTGCGCGCTCATGGCCGCGCCGATACCCGCGTCGGGCTGGCCGACAATACCACGGTGCACGTGCCGGTGATCGAAACCGCCGAACATATCGCCGCCGCCAGCAAGGCGACGCGTGAAGCCAATTCGATGTTCCTGACCGCGGTCATGGAAGGGCGCTATATCGACAGCTATCTGCAATCGGCGGGCGCGGCCGCTCCGCGCGTGCAGCCGGGCGACATGGCGGCGATCGGCAGCGCGCTCGATTTCGTGGCGCTGAATATCTATACCCCGACCTGGGTGCGCGCCGATGACGGCCCGGCGGGCTATGCAGTGGTGCCGGGGCTGGCGTCCTCGCCGCGCATGGCCTCGCCCTGGCTGGTGGTCGGGCCAGAGGTCGCCTATTGGGGCGTGCGTCAGGTCAGCGAGCTGTGGTCGCCCAAGGCGCTGTACATTTCCGAAAACGGCGCCTCTGCCGATGATCCGATCGACCATGGCCGCATCGATGATGCCGACCGGGTGATGTATTTGCGCAATTACCTCGGTCAGTTCCAGCGCGCGGTGGCCGAAGGCTATCCGCTGAAGGGCTATTTCCTGTGGAGCCTGATGGACAATTTCGAATGGGCGGATGGATATACCAAACGGTTCGGCATCCATTACACCGACTTTGCCACCCAGCGCCGCATCCCCAAATTGTCGGCCGCGTGGTACCGCGAAGTGATCCGGCGCAACAGTTTGGTCTAGCCGGCGTGAACACAATCGCGGGTGTGCCGGGCGCCCGAGGTTGGAGGTTAGCTGCCGTCCAATTTGGGCGCACGGACCTCACACCTACTTTGGTCATGCCGGATCAAGTCCGGCCATGGGGTGACGGGGTGATCGCAGCGGAATGAGCGCAAGCGGACGAAACCGGGTGCCCTGATTTGTCGATGCGCTCTGGCCCGTTCCATTCACCTGAATTAGGCCAAAAACATCGCAAATCCGCGTCGGTATCGGCCGATTTGGCACTGTCATCGATGTCGAAATCTTGACAGAATTCGCCCCCCATGGTCGGTCCGGCGGGCTGCGCAGACGTGTGACCATCCCGGCCAGGCAGCACCGGCTTGACGGTTGACCGGACCAAGGCGCCACCTGACATGGATCAACGATTGTCCCGCGCGACCCGGCGCAGCACCACCATCAAGGATGTCGCGATCGACGCCGGGGTGTCGCCGATGACGGTGTCGCGGGTGATCAACGGCGGCGACGGGGTGCGGCGCGAAACCCGCGAACGTGTTGAATCCGCGATCGCCCGGCTCAACTATGCGCCGAGCCCGGCGGCCCGCGCGCTGGCAGTGGGCGAAGAAACCCGCATCGCGCTGCTCTATGCCAATCCTTCGGCGTTCTATTTGTCCGAATTCCTGATGGGCAGTCTTGATCAGGCGAGCCGGTTGAACGTGCTGCTGGCGGTTGAACAATACGCCGGGCAGATGACCTGCGACCAGTTGATCCGCCAATTGATCCGCGACCGCATCACCGGGATCGTGCTGCCGCCGCCGCTGTCGGATTCGGACGACATGATCGACGCGCTGCAGGCCTGCGGCATCCATACCGTGGCGGTGGCATCGGGCGCGGTGCGCGAAGGGCTGCCGGCGGTGCGCATCGACGATACCATGGCCGCGCGCGACATGACGCGGCATCTTCTGGCGCTGGGCCATCGCCGGATCGGTTTCATCAAGGGCAATCCCGATCTGTCCGCCAGCGAGGCGCGCCATGCCGGCTATTGCGCGGCGCTGGCCGATGCCGGGGTGGCGGTCGATCCCGCGCTGGTGGTCCAGGGGCACTTTACCTATCGCTCGGGGCGCGATGCCGCCGATCTGCTGCTCGATCTGCCCGAACCGCCCACCGCGATCTTTGCCAGCAACGACGACATGGCGGCGGCGGCGGTCGCCACCGCGCATGGGCACGGGCTGGATGTGCCGGGCGATCTGACCGTGTGCGGGTTCGACGATACCCAGTTGGCCACCACCATCTTGCCCGAACTGACCACCATCCGCCAGCCGATCAGCGACATGGCGCGGCGCGCGGTCGATCTGCTGGTGGCGATGATCCGCCACAAGACCCCGGCCAATGACGACCGCCAGATCCTGCTCGATTACGAACTGGTGCGCCGCCAATCCGACGCGCCGCCGCGCCGCAGCCGCAGCTGAAGCCGCCGGTCAGCGCGGGGCGGGGTCGCTGATCCGCTGCTGCGCCAAGACCGCCGGATCGCTGGCCAGCGTCCACAGATAGGCGCGGCGCTGATCGCTGCCGCTGCGCAACTGGCCAAGATGGTGGCGCTGATCTTCGGTCAGCGCAAACCGCACATAGCCGCGGGTGGTCAGGCAATGGCTGACGGCGGCTTCCATCAGCGCGCGGATATGCGCCATGCGCCGTTCGGGCTGGACGCTGCGGCGGATCTGTTCCTGCTGGTTGGCGATGATCACGCTGGTTTCCACCGGATCAGCCCCCGGCGCGGCGGTACCGGCGCCCTGGGTGGCATCGTCAAGCTCGCGCGATCCGCGCACGAAGGCCTGGGCATCGTCGGTGGCCGAAATGTCGAGATCATAGCCTTGCCGCGCGCATTCGAGCGCATCGGCGCGGTATTGCGCGGCGCTGATCCCCGCCTTGCCCCAGCTGGCGCGCGGTTCGGGCGCAGCCACGGCGCTGCCGGCGATCATCGCCAAGGCCCCGGCGAGGCACAGATTTCGCATGCAGATCATGAGCGTGTCATCCCTCGCAAACAGCGCGGCAACGGTGATGGTTGCGTTACCATAATCGCCATGGCCGCCCAAGATGAAATGTGTCGCAGCGCAATCGCATGCTCCACATTGCGCGCGGTTGCGCTATCAATGCGGCATGTCCGGTGCTGCCCCCACCCCGATCGATGAACGCGCCGCGGTCGATGCCGCGACGTTTGCGCGCGATATTGTCGGCAGCGACCGGCCGGTGGTGCTGCGCGGGCAAGTTGCCGACTGGCCGGCGGTCGCCGCCGGGCGCGGCGGGCCGCGCGCGCTGGCCGACTATGTGCTGCGGTTCGGCAGCGGCGCGCCGGTCGATACGATGGTCGGCCCGCCCGCCATCAACGGACGGTTTTTCTACAATGACGATTTGTCCGGGTTCAATTTCGTGCGCCGCCAGGTGCCGATCCCCGGCCTGATTGCCGAATTGCTGCGCCAGCTCGATACCACTGCTGACCGGCGCCATGCGATCTATGCCAATGCGGCGGCTGCCGATGTGCATTTTCCCGGCTGGGCGGCGGCCAACCTGTTGCCGCTGCCGATCGCGGCCACGGCGCGGTTGTGGATCGGCAACGCCGTCGCGGTGGCCACGCATTACGATGCCTCGCCCAATGTCGCCTGCGTGGTGGCCGGGCGGCGGCGGTTTACGCTGTTTGCGCCCGAACACCTGGCCAATCTCTATATCGGGCCGCTGGATCACACCATCGCCGGGCCGCCGGTCAGCATGGTCGATCCCGAACAGCCCGATCTGGCGCGCTATCCGCGCTTTGCCGAGGCGCAGCGCGCGGCGCTGGTGGCCGAACTGGGGCCGGGCGATGCGATCTATATGCCGGCGCTGTGGTGGCACCATGTCCGTGCGCTCGATCCGGTCAACCTGCTGGTCAATTACTGGTGGGAAGAGGCGCATTCGGCCGGGCCGTTCCTCGCGCTGGTCCATGCCATGCTGGCGGTGCGCGATTTGCCGGCGGGTGACCGCGCGGCATGGCGGCACTGGTTTGACCATCTGGTGTTTGACGATGGTGCCGCGCAGGCCGGGGATCATTTGCCGGCGGCGGTGCGCACCGTGCTCGGCCCGCCGGGGGATGAACGCCGCGCGCGGATCGAACGCTTTCTGATCGCCTCGTTGCAACAGCGGCCCTGATCAGCGCGGGCGCAACAGGCTGTCGATCAGCGTGGCGCGCATTGTCGCCTGCAAGGGCGGATCGGGCGTGCCCAGCGGGCCGCGCGCGGCCGGGGGCAGGTGCGCCGCCGGATCGCCGTGGCGGCGAAACACCAGCCAGTCGAACATCACCTGCCACGCCGCCTGCTGATCGGGCGGCAGCGCGGCAAACGCGCCCAGCCCCGCCAGCAGCGCATCGTGCGGGTCGATCGCCCCCGCTGCGGCCGGGTTCCACCAGGTGTTGACGAACAGGTTGACCGCATCGAGCGAATCCACCGCGTGCCACCAATGGAACGGGATATAGATCGCATCGCCCGGCCCCAGCTCGCCCTGGCGGGCCTGCGCCAGCGCCGTGGCAAAGCGGGGATAGCGCACCAGATCGGGCGCCGCCGCGTCGACCATGCTGACCGGGGTGCCCGCCGGGCTGTGGTCGAGCGGGCCCATATAGAGATTGGGGGTCTGGTCGGGGGCAAACAGCGTAAACCGCCGCCGCCCGGCCACCACCACGCCCAGGTTTTCCTTCAGATCGTAATGCGTCGCCACCCGGATTGCATTGCCCAGCCACAGCCGGGGCACCCCGTCGACCCCCGGCAGCGGCAGTGGATTGGCCTCGGCAAAACCCGGCAGGATGCGGGGCAGCGGGGTGGACTGGATCGCCATCGCAAAAGGGCGCGGCGCAGCGGCATCGCGCAACAGCCGGTCGAGAAACGGATCGAGCGCGGTCTGCCCGCGCGTGAAATTGAACCCGGTCAGATCGTCATTGTAGAAAAACCGCCCGGCGATCGCCGGATCGCCGACCAGCGCCGGAAACGGTTCGCCATGGCTGAACTGCTTGCAATAGGCGACCAGCGCTGCTGCGGATTGCCGCGCCGCGCGCACTGCCGGCCAATTGTCGCACAGACCGCGCAGGATCACCGGCTCGCCCGCCGCGCGGATCGCCGGCAAGTCGGCGGCCAGATCGACCCCGGTGCGTTCGGCCAGCGGCGCCGGCGTGCCGCCCATCAGGCGCGTTCAAGCGCGGCGAACGAACAGCCGATCTGGCGCAGATAGTCTTCCTGCAAGGCCAGCTTGCCGGCGGTATCGGCGATCACCTCGCGGATATGGCGCAGCCGGGTCAGCGTTTCGGCATCGGACAGCACATCGGCCGCCGGGTGATAGCCGCCGGCGGGCACCCCCTGGTTGGCCATCACCGACAGCCAGCTGGTTTCGGTGAAAAATTCCTGATGTTCGCGAAACACCCGGCCATTGGCGCGAAACATCGCCAGCTTTTCCGCCAGCCCTTCGGGCGGCGGCAGCGTGCGGCAATAGTCCCAGAACGGCGTGTCATCGCGTTCGGTCACGCGGTAATGCAGGATCAGGAAATCGCGGATATCGACATATTCGCGGACCGTCTGGGCGTTGAAGCGGTCGATTTCGACCTGGTCGAACTTGCGCGTCGGCCACAGCGACAACAGCCGCGCCAGCCCCGACTGGATCAGATAGATGCTGGTCGATTCGAGCGGTTCGAGGAACCCGCCGGCCAACCCCAGCGCGACGACATTGCCGATCCACGGCCGTTTGCGGTGCCCGGCGACAAACCGCAAGGGGCGCGGATCGCCCAGCGCCGGCGCATCGAGATGGCGCAGCAGGGTCGCCTCCGCCTCGTCATCAGAGACATGCGCGCTGGAATAGACATAGCCGTTGCCGGTGCGGTGTTGCAGCGGAATGCGCCATTGCCAGCCGGCGCCGCGCGCGGTTGACCGGGTGATCGGCTGGCGATCGCCGCTGCACGCGCAGGGCACCGCCAGCGCGCGATCGCACGGCAGCCATGCCGACCAGTCTTCGAACCCCGATTGCATGACCTGTTCAATCAGCAGCGCGCGAAAGCCCGAACAATCGACAAACAGGTCGCCTTCGATCCGCGCGCCGTGGTCCATCACCACTGCCGCGACATGGCCGGTATGATCATCGCGCGCGACATCGACGATGCGCCCTTCGACCCGCCGCACCCCTTGCGCTTCGGACCGGCGGCGCAGGAACGCGGCATAGAGCCCGGCATCGAATTGAAAGGCATAGCCGATCTTGGACAATGGCGAATTGGGCAGATCGGTGCGCGGATGGGCAAACCGGCTGGCCTTTGCCGCAGTGGCCGACAGCGAATAGGCATCCAGCGGCACGGTTTCGCCCAGCGCGCGCGCCTTTAGCCAGAAATGGTGGAATTCGACCCCTTTCATGTCCAGCCCGTAAAAGCCGAAGGGGTGGACATAGCGGTGGCCGATCCGCGTCCAGTCGACGAATTCGATGCCCAATTTGTAGGTGGCGCGGGTTTCGCGCATGAATTCGGCTTCGTCGATGCCCAGCATCGCGTTGAACAGCACGATTTGCGGGGTGGTCGCCTCGCCCACGCCGACGGTGCCGATCTCGCTCGATTCGACCAGCGTGATGGTCAGATCGGGATGATCGCCCAGCACCCGCGACAGCGCGGCGGCGGCCATCCAGCCGGCGGTCCCGCCGCCGACGATCACCACGCGGCGGATCGCATCGTCTCTCATGGCAGGTCCCCCGGGGTGGGCAGCGGTGATTCGGCCTCGAACGCAAAAGTCGGCAGGTCGGTCAGCGCCGGGGCAGGTGGCGGGGGCGGCGGCGCGGTGCGGCGGGTGGATTGCGCCACGCTGTGGCGGACAAATTCGCCGTGGCCGGGCAATTGCTGTGCGGTGGCGGCAATGTCGCGGCGCAACTGTTCCAGCGCGGCGGCGACTTTGTCGCGGTCAAGCGCATCGACCGGCGGTTCATAGGCATCGGGCACGATGTTCTGGCCCAGCGCCACCGCCACCCAGCTGGGGGTGGTGAACAATTCCAGTTCTTCGCGGAACAGCCGGCCCTTGGCGCGCCACAGTTCGACTTTGGCGATCAGGCTGTCGGGCACCGCCATGGTGCGGCAGCGGTCCCAGAAAGGCGTGTCGTTGCGGCTGGTCGCCTTGTAATGCAGCACGATGAAATCGCGCACGTCTTCGTACAGCGCCTGCATCTGGCGGTTGAATTCGTCGCGTTCGACCGGGTTGAAACGTTTGTCGGGGAACAGCGCGATCAGTTTGGCAATGCCCGACTGGATGAAATGGATGCTGGTCGATTCCAGCGGTTCGATAAACCCGCTCGACAGCCCCAGCGCGATGACATTGCGGTTCCAGCTCTGTTTGCGCCGGCCGGTGACGAATTCGATGCGGCGCGGTTCGGCCAGCGGTTCGCCTTCGAGATTGGCAAGCAGGGTCCGTTCCGCCTCGGCATCATCGATATAGCCGCTGCAATAGACATGGCCGTTGCCCATGCGATGCTGCAAGGGGATGCGCCATTGCCACCCGGCGCTGCGCGCGGTGGCGCGGGTAAACGGATCGGGCTCTGCGGCCAGCGCGCAGGGCACTGCCACAGCGCGGTCGCTCGGCAGCCAGTGCTGCCAGTTGTCATAGCCGGTGTGCAGCGCCTGTTCGATCAGCAGCCCGCGAAAGCCCGAGCAATCGATGAACAGATCGCCGCCAACCACTTGCCCGTCGGCCAGTTGCACATGCGTGACATGGCCATTGGCGGGGTTCAGCGCGACATCGACAATCCGCCCCTCGATGCGGGTGACCCCGTTGCGTTCGGCATAGCGGCGCAGGAACGCGGCATAGAGCCCGGCATCAAAGTGAAAGGCATAGCGCAGATCGCGGAGCGGCCCCGGCGCATCGGGGCGCGGCCGGGCAAACCGGCGCAGCTTTGCCGCGACCGCGCTCATCGACCAGGCGGTGATATTGGGCATCGGCCGCTGCAATGCCTCGCGCAAGTACAGTTGGTGGAACCGCACCCCGTGGATGTCCTGGCCAAATTCGCCGAACGGGTGGAAATAGGCCTGATCGAGCCCGCCCCAATCGACAAATTCGATGCCCAGTTTGTAAGTCGCGCGGGTTTCGCGGACAAAGTCGTCTTCGTCGATGCCCAGCATGGCATTGAACACCATGATCGGCGGGATCGTCGCTTCGCCCACCCCGATCGTGCCGATATCTTCGGATTCGATCAGCGTGACGCGGGTATAGCCGGTGTTGAGAAACCGCGACAGCGCGGCGGCGGCCATCCAGCCGGCGGTCCCGCCGCCGACAATCACCACATTGCGGATTGCATGCTCGTTCATCGCGGCATTGGTCCTGATTGCGCGGCAAGCGCCGCTGAAGGGGAAACGGCGGGCAGCGCCGCGGCCAGCGCCGCGCCCATTGCCTGAATCGTCTGCGCCACCAGCGGCAGCGGGGTCGCCTGCGCCAGTGGGTCGAGCCGCGCCGGGGCTTCGCCCTGGCCCAGCAGCACCGCCAGCCAACTGTCGCGGGCAAAGGTTTCTTCCGCATAGACCGGCAACCGCCCGCGATCGCGAAACAGCGCCAAAGTATGCGCCAGACTGGGCGGCAGCGGAGCGCCGGCAGCGGCCTGCCAGAAGTGATCATCACGGTGGCAGGCGGCATAGTGCAGCAGCACGAAATCGCGCACGCGGGTCACTTCGGCCAAGGTCTGGCGGTTGTATTCGGCCAGTTCGACCGCGTCGCAGGCGCAATCGGGCAACATCGCAATGATCCGGTCGATCGCGCTGTGCGCCAGATGCAGGTTGGTCCATTCCAGCGGCTCGATCGCGGTGGCGGCATCGCCGATCGCCACGCAATTGCCGCGCCACGGCGTGCGCCGGGTGCCCGGGCGCAACACCACCGGCGCCGCGCCGGGCATGATCCCGCAGGCCCCAGCCAGCACTTGCGCGGCAGTATCATCATCGCACCAGCGGCTGGCATAGCAGATGCCGTGTTCGGCATGGCTTGCAGTGGCCGCAGACCAGTGCCAGCCGGCGGCAAACGCGGTGACGGTGTCGCACGGCGGGACCACTGCGGTGGCCGGCCCGGTGACGCGGATCATCCGGTCGCAGCCCGGCCCCGCCGACCAGTCATCCCAATCGCCATCGCCAGCGGGGCGCAAGGGCGAGGCGGGGCCGGCGGCATCGATGAACAGATCGGCGGTGCAGCGCGTGCCGTCAGCGGTGATCACCGCGTCAATCCCGCCATCGGCGCGCCGATCAACCCCGGCAATGCCCTCCGGCACCACGCGCACCCCGCAATGGCGCACCAGCGCGGCCAGCATCGCCGCATAGCGCGGCAGATCGAGCTGCAGCCCGGTTTCCGCCACGCCTTCGGGCAGGCCGCTCGTGTGGCCGCGCCGTGCCAGCAGCGCCGCCGGGGCATAGTGATCAAACGGCAGCGCCTGCCCCGCGCGCGCCAGCCGCAACCATTGCAGATGGAACGGGGTGGACCCCAGCGCCTGACCATAGGCGCCATAGGCATGGACATAATCGTGCGCCGCCCAGCCGACAAAGCGGGTGCCCAGCCGCAGCGCGCTGCCGCTGCGCGCCACGGTATCCTGATCCGACAGCCGCAGATCGGCATGAAAGCCGTGGATCGACGGCAGCGTCGGCATCATCGTATCGGCCAGCGCGGCAGGATCGATCGGGGTGGGCACCAGCGTGACGGCAATCCACGGCGTGCGGCGGCGCAGCGCGGCGGCGGCGCTGTGGGCGACCACGCCGCCGCCGATCACCGCGACATGGCGGATCGTCCGGTCAGGCGGCATCGGGCATCGCGCAAGTGGCGCGGATATGTGCGGCATGCAGCGGCGCCGCCGCAACGGTGGTGCGGATCTCGTCGTGCAGCCGATGCAGGCTGGCCGCCAGATCGGCGGCATCGACCGCATCGGCGCGCGGATCATGCCCCTGCGGCACGATGCCCTGGCCGACATAGACGGCGATCCAACTGGCATCCATGAACACGCCTTCGCGGTGTTTGACCACCCGCCCGCGCCGGCGGAACAGGTCGATCTTTTCGGCCAGGCTGTCGGGGATCGGCATTGTCCGCACATAGTCCCAGAACGGCGAATCGCGGCGCGTGGTGGCGTGGTAATGCAGGATCAGGAAATCGCGGATGCGGTCGTATTCGTAATCGACCAGGCGGTTGAATTCGTCGCGTTCGATCGGCGAAACCCGCCGGGCGGGGAACAGTTCGACCAATTGGCTGATCGCCGCCTGGACCAGATGGATGCTGGTCGATTCGAGCGGTTCGAGAAACCCGCTGGCGAGGCCGATCGCCACGCAATTGTTGACCCAGCTGCGCTGCCGCCGCCCGGCGCGAAACCGCAAGGGGCGCGGCGGCGCGATCGGCGCGCCCTCGATCGCCGCCTGCAAGGCATCGGCGGCCCGGTCATCGGGCAGGAACGCGCTGGCATAGACATAGCCGTTGCCGGTGCGGTGTTGCAGCGGAATGCGCCAGCGCCACCCGGCGGGCATCGCGATCGCGCTGGTATAGGGGGTCAGTTCGCCCTGCGACCGGCAGGGCATCGCCACCGCGCGATCGGCCGGCAGCCAGTGCGACCAGTCCTGCCACGGTTCGCCCAGCGCTTCGCCCAGCAGCAGCGAGCGGAACCCCGAACAATCGACAAACAGATCGCCCGCCACGGTCTCGCCGCTGCGCAGCGTGAGTTGCGCGATATCGCCGCTTGCGCCATCGCGCGCGACCGCAACCACTTCGCCCTCGGTGCGGCGCACCCCGGCGGATTCGGCCAGCGCGCGCAGATAGGGGGCAAACAGCGTGGCATCGAAATGATAGGCATAGCCAAAGGTCGAGGCGATCGCCGCCGGGTCGCTGGCCGGGATGGCAAAGCGGTTTGCCCGCGCCATCGCACAGGCAAACGAATAGTCTTCGAGCGGGCGCACCGGCACGCCCAGCGCGCGCAGCCGGGCCCAGTAATGGTGGAAATCGACTTCGCCCCGCCCGCGCCCGAACGTGCCGAAGGGATGGATGTAGCTGTCGCCGATTTTCCCCCAGTCGCGAAATTCGATGCCCAGTTTGAAGGTGCCGCGCGTCCAGGCCATGAAATCGGCCTCGGCAATGCCCAGCCGGGCGTTGAACGCGCGCATTTGCGGCAAGGTCGCTTCGCCGACGCCGACAATGCCGATCTGTTCGGATTCGATCAGGTGCACGGTGCAGGCATGGCCGAGCAGGCGCGCCAGCGCGGCCGCAGTCATCCAGCCGGCGGTGCCGCCGCCGATGATGACCACGCGAACCGGGTCGTGCCGTTCCATCCGTCCCCCACTGTGCCCGCCGCGTTCCGGCGCGATCGCCGAAAAAAAGCTGCGCCGGGATGCGCGCGAAAGCAAGCAAGTCGCTGGTGCAAAAAGGTACCTACTGTTACGAAATCGTATGCACAACATTTTTTTGTTAGCGCAACCATTCGGTCGGTGATAGCCAATGCGAATACCGGACCGGGGCAAAGCGGTCGGGGGCAAAATGCTGGACGCAGCAAGCGTCCATTTGGTGGGGAGGCTCTGGCCGATGCAGGCTTTTAATCACACTCAACCCTTGTCCGTGCGAGCCGTGTCGGTGCGCGGCCTGGCCGTGGCCTTGCGCGCCGGCGTGTCGGCGGGGGCGCTCGGCATGCTCGGGCTTGGCATGACGGCGCAGGCGCAGACCGCGCCGGCAGCTCCGGCCTCGACCACTGCACCGGCAGCCGATTCGGGCACGATCGTGGTCAGCGGTATTCGCGCCAGCCTGGCCAATGCGCAAAGCAAGAAGCGCGCATCGGATACCGTGGTTGATGTGTTGACCGCGCAGGATATCGGCGCGCTGCCCGACCGGTCGGTGACCGAGGCGCTGCAACGCGTGCCGGGGGTGGCGATCAACCGCTTTGCCGGGTCGAACGATCCCGACCACTTTTCGGTCGAAGGGTCGGGCGTGGTCATTCGCGGGCTGAACTTCGTGCGGTCGGAATTCAACGGCCGCGATGCCTTTGCGGCCGGGGTCGGCGGCCAGGCGCTCAATTTTGCCGATGTGCCGTCCGAACTGCTCGGCTCGGTCGAAGTCTACAAGAATTCGACCGCCGACATGATCGAGGGCGGGCTGGCCGGTACGGTCAATCTCAATACGCGCAAACCGTTCGACAACCATGATACCCGCTATCATGTCGGGTTCGATGCCGAAGCCAACTATGGCGACATGGCCAAAAAATGGTCGCCGACCGGATCGCTGCTGGTCAGCAAGAACTGGGAAACCGGGATCGGCCGCATCGGGCTGTTGGCCGACGTGTCCTATTCGCAAGTGCTCAGCCGCGCCGACGGGATCCAGGTCACCAATTTCCAGACGCGCGATGGCACCGTGGTGGCCGGCGCCGATGGTGCCGGGCCGGTCTGCCGCAACCCGCTGCCTTCGAATACCGACACCACCACGCTGCCGCCGGCCGGCTCACCGTGCGGCACCGCCAGCACGCCCGGCGCCGACGGCAATGCCGACTTGCTGCCGATCGCCTATGCCCCGCTCGGCGGGCAGTTCCGCACGCAGAATTTCGATCGTCAGCGCGACGGGATCGCGCTTGCCGCGCAGTTTGAAACGCTCGATCATGCGGCGCTGTTCACCGCGCAGTTCCTGCGCAGCCACACCAGCAATGCGTGGAACGAACATACCTTTGAAACCGCGCCTGACCTTTCGGAATACAATACCTATCCGGCCGGGTGCCAGCAGAACACCGGGTCGCCGCAGGGCCAGCCCACCGCAGTGTGCCCGGTGGGGTCGTTCCAGAATTATACTTATGCCAGCAACGGCCTGTTCGAAAGCGGCTATATCACCGCCCCGGGCACCGGCTATCGCAGCGCCGAAAGCGGCTCTGGCGCGGGCAATTTCACCCCTTCTGGCGGCATCCAGCAATCGCTGTCGGATCGTCAGGTCTATGAAACCAATACCAACACCGATTACGGGCTGAATGCCGAGCTGCACCCGACCGACCGGCTGCTGGTCAATCTCGATTTCGATTACACCGAATCGCACCACACCAATCTCGATGTCAGCATCCTGGGGTCGACGTTTGCCGACGAACAGCTGAACCTGACCGGGGCGCTGCCGGTGGTCACGCCGACCAAACCGTTGACCCTGGCGGCAAGCTGGGCCGGTGCCAGCCCGCTGGCCAATGAAACCAATGCCCAGTATTTTGCCGATCCGCGCGTGCAGTTCTGGCGCGCGGCGATGGACCATATCGAAGACAGCACCGGGCACGAAGCCGCTGCCCGCGCCGATCTGGTGTGGAAATTCGAAGGCGACGGCTTTCTGCAAAAGATCAAGTTCGGTGCGCGCTATGCCGACCGGGCGCAGACGGTGCGCTATACCACCTACAACTGGGGCGCGCTCAGCGAAGTGTGGTCGGGCAGCGGTCCGGTGTCGATTGCCGAACAGGGGGCGTCGCAGGCCAGCCTGTACACCGTCAACAATTTCTTCCGCGGCGAGATCCCCGGGCCGCCGACGGCGTTTTACTACAACGGCGACCTGATCAACAATTATGCCGGATCTTCGGCGTTCTTCCAGTCGATCGAACATACCTGGCAGACCACCAACGGCGCGGGTGCCAGCGGTTGGGTGCCGCTGGCGCAACGTGCCGGGGTGGTGGCGGGCACACCGTTCCTGCCCTCGGAAATCCAGCCGATCGACCAGACCGATACCGATGCCTATCTGATGGGCGTGTTCCGCGCCGGCAGCGCCATTTCGGGCAATTTCGGGGTGCGCTACGTGCATACCGATCTGGTTTCGGTGGGCAGCCTGGGGGCGCCAACCGCCTCGCAGGCAGGGACGCAGGACCCGTTTTCGGTGCGCTGTGCGCCGCAGACCGATCCGCATACCGGCCAGCCGATCGCGGCTACCGGTATCTGCGCGCTGGGTGAAACCTATTACGACAGCCTGCGCGCCTTCGCCAATGGCCAGACCACGCAGAACGTTGCGCGCAACCACTACACGTATTGGCTGCCCAGCTTCAACGTGAAGTACAATCCGGCCAGCAACGTGATCCTGCGCTTCGCCGCGTCGGAAGTGCTGACCCGGCCGGATTCAGCCTATGTGCGCAATTTCATCAATTCCAGCTACGATGTGCAGACCAATGTGCTCAGTTCGCAATCGGGCAATCCCTATCTGAAACCGGCGACCGCCTGGCAATTCGATCTGACCGCCGAATGGTATTTCTCGCGGGTCGGGTCGCTGACGGTGAACGGCTTCTACAAGGATGTGCACAATTTCTTCTATCAGGCGGTGACCGCGATCCCGGTCACCTCCAATGGTATTACCGAAGAAGTCTATAACCGTGGCCCTGCCAACTATGATGGCTCCGGCAAAGTCAAAGGGGTTGAACTCGCCTATCAGCAGACGTTCGATTTCCTGCCCGGGTTCATGAAGGGGCTGGGTTTCAACGGCAACTATACCTATATTTCGAGCAAGGGGCTGCCCAACTCATTCCTCAACGGCGGCAATCTGGCCAATGTCTCGACCGTCACGCCCAGCGGAAATCTGCCGCTGGAAGGGTTGTCGAAACACAATGTCAACGCCACGGTATTTTATGAACGCGGGCCGATTTCGTTGCGCGTGGCCTACAACTGGCGTTCGCGGTTCCTGCTGACCGCGTCGGATGTGATTTTCCCGTACTATTCGATCTTCAACGATGCGACCGGCCAGATGGATGCTTCGGCGTTCATCAACTTGACCAAGCAGATCAAGATCGGGGTGCAGGGGGTCAACCTGTTGAACGAAGTGACCAAGACCAGCCAGGCCTATACCGGCGATCCCAACGTGCTGGCGCCCCGGTCCTATTTCATGAACGATCGGCGCTATTCGTTCATCCTGCGCGGCATGTTCTGATCCCTCTCCTGCCGTATGGGACAAACGGGGGGCGCGGCCGATGGTCGCGCCCCTTTGTCGTGCGGCGCGCCGCGGTTCAGTCGCGCTGCAACAGCGTGACCGCGTGGCCGTCAAATTCCTGCGCGCCGAAGGCGGCAAAGCCCAGCCGGGCGGCCAGCGCCAGCGAGGGTGTATTGGCCGGGGCGATCATCGCCATGACCGGACGGATCGCGTGGGTGCGGTCAAACCAGTTCAGCGCGGCGGTCATCGCTTCGGCGGCATAGCCGCGCCCCCAGCGGTCGGCGGCGATGATCCAGCCGGCTTCGGCGACGCCATCGAACGGGGCGAACCCGCGCCAGCTGTGAAACACCCCGCAATTGCCGATGATCACGTCTGATCCGCGTTCGCGCACCATGAACGTGCCATAGCCGTACAGCGCCCAGCTGCCGGCATTGCGCGCCAGCCGGGCAAAGCTGTCGGTCAGCGTCGGCGCATCGCGGCCCAGATGCACGCGCATCGCGGCGGGTTCCATCAGCGCGTTGAGCCCGCCCAGATCATCGGCTTGCGGGCGGTGCAGTTCGAGCCGGTCGGTGGTCAGCAGGGGTTCGGGCATGGCCACCTGCCTAGACAAAGGCCGCGGCGGCGTGCAAGGCCAGCCCGACCAGCCCGCCGACCAGCGTGCCGTTGATGCGGATATATTGCAGGTCGCGCCCGACCGCGCGTTCGAGCCGCGCCGAGATGGTGCGGGCATCCCAGCGCCGCACCGTGTCCGATACCACCCGCACGATGCCGTCGCCGTGGCGATGCGCCAGTCCCGCCAGCGATCGGCGGGCAAAGCGGTTGACCACCCGCCGCAAGGCCGGATCGCTGCCCAGCGCCTGGCCGAATTCGGCCATTGCCCCGGCCATCGGCGATCCGGCGGTGGCGGGCGCGCGCAAAGTGGCGATCATCGCCCGCCGGCCGCGTTCCCACAGCGCATCGAGCCATTGCGCAAACGCCGGATTGGCCAGCACATCATCCCTGATCCGCGCCACTTTGGCGGCCATCGCCGGGTCCTCGCGCAGATCGTGCGCCAGTTCGGTCAGCGCCTGATCCAGCCGCTGGCGCAAGGGGTGATCGGGATCGATCAGCATGTCTGCCAGCAGCGCATAGACCGCATCGAGCAGCGCATTGGCCAGCCGGTCATCGAGCCGGGTCCAGCGCAGCAGCGTGCCGGCGCGATCGTGGATCATCACCCGCAAGGTCGGCTCGTGCGCTTCGAGCAGCGCGCCGGTGCGTCGCAGCAGGCTGTCGATCAGCGGTTGATGGCGACCATCGGCGATCATCGCGGTCAAGGCCTGCCCGGCGAGCGGGGCCAGATTGATCCGCTGCGCCTGGGCGTGGATCAGCGCGCGCGCCGGCCCGCCGATCTGGTCGGGATCGAGCGATTCGAGCACATCGGCGAGCAGATGGCCGATGCTGTCGCCGATGCGCGGCGAGCGCCGCTCGGGATCGGTGAGATAGCGGCCGAGCAGCTGCGCCGGGTCAAACCGGTGCAGCCGCCGCGCGATGACGGCGGGGGTGAGGAAATTGGCGCGCAGGAACGCCGCCATGCTGTCGGCAATGCGGTCCTTGTTGGCAGGGATGATCGCGGTATGCGGGATCGGCAGGCCGAGCGGGCGGCGAAACAGCGCGGTTACCGCAAACCAGTCGGCCAGCCCGCCGACCAGCGCCGCTTCGGCAAAGGCGGCGGCATAGCCCCAAGCGGGGCCGTGCCCGGCCATGCGCCGCGCCACCACGAACAGCACCGCCATCACCGCCAGCAAGGCGCCGGCGATCAACCGCATCCGGCGCCCCGGGTCTGCCGGCGGCAGGGCGGGAGAACGCGGCGGCGTTGCGGCTTACTCCGCCGGGTGCAGCGGCGCGGCCGCGGTGATCACCACGGGGGCCGGGGCAGGGGGGGCGGCAGGGGTCAGGATGCGCCGCGCCAGCCACGGGCCGACGCGTTTTTCCAGCCCGTCGGCAAGGCTGAACCCGGCCGGCACGATCAGCAGCGTCAGCAGCGTTGACAGCGACAGCCCGCCGATCACCACAATGCCCATCGGCGCGCGCCAGCCGCCATCGCCCGACAGTGCCAGCGCAGTGGGGATCATCCCGGCGACCATCGCCACCGTGGTCATCACGATCGGCTGCGCGCGCTTGTGCCCGGCTTCCATGATCGCGGTGTGCTTGTCATTGCCGGTGGACATTTCCTCGATCGCGAAATCGATCAGCAGGATCGAATTCTTGGCGACGATGCCGAACAGCATCAGCATGCCGATGAACACCGGCAGCGACAGCGCATTGCCGGTGATCACCAGCAGCAGCAATCCGCCGAGCGGGGCGAGGAACAGCGAGGCCATGTTGACCAGCGGCGAAATGAAGCGGTGGTAGAGCAGCACCAGCACCGAAAACACCAGCAGCACCCCGGCGCCCAGCGCCACGCCGAAATTGTCGAGCAATTCGGCCTGGGCCTTTTCCTCGCCGGCGAGCTTGTTGAACACCCCGGTGGGCAAGTGCTGCATGATCGGCAGATGGTTGATCGCATCGGTGGCCAGGCCCTTGGCCACGCCGGTGGGCAGGTCGGCGCCGATGAACACGCGGCGGCTCTGGTTGTAGCGCTGGATCGTGGTCGGGCCCGATCCGAACCCGATCGAGGCGACCCGCGACAGCGGCACCGAATCGCCGGTAATCGTCGGCACCGGCAGGTTTTCCAGCGTCGAAAGATCGCGGCGCGAGGCCACCGGCAGCTTGACCCGGATCGGCACCTGACGGTCCGACAGCGAGAATTTGGCGCTGTTCTGGTTGATTTCGCCCTGGGTGGCGATGCGGATGACCTGGCTGAGCGTCTGGGTGGTGACGCCCATCGATGCGGCCAGATCGAAGTGCGGGGTGATCACGATTTCAGGGCGGCGCAGATCGGCGCTGATGCGCGGGGCGACCACCTGTTTCAGCCCGCTCATCTGATCGACCAGCGTCTGCGCGGTGCGTTGCAGCAAGTCGGGATCGGACCCGGCGAGCATGACCGTGATCGCGCGGCCCGATCCGCCGCCGGGGCCAAACTCGTTCTGGTTGGCAAAGCTGACCCGCGCATCGGCGATCGCCTGCAATTGCGGGGTCAGGTCGCGTTCGAACTGCACCGAGGTGCGTTTGCGATCGTTGCGCAATTGCACATAGATATCGGCTTTGCCTTCGCGCACGTCCTCGAGCGCGATGCCGGTTTCCTGCTGGCGGTCGATCACCCGCAGCACTTCATCGGCCTTGGCCTCGGTCTGCTCGATCGTGGTGCCCGGCGCCATTTCGATCGAAACCTGGCTCTGGTCATTGTCGGTATCGGGAAAGAACTGCGCCGGCAGCGAGGCGGCGAGCACGAAAGTGAGCACCAGCGCGCCCAGCCCGATCCCCAGCATCCACACGCGATGGTCATAGAGCCGCGCATGCGCCCGTGCGCCGATCCAGCGGTACCACGCCGCCAGTTGCCCGCCGGTGCTGCGCACCAGCACGCTGCCCAGCACGACCACCAATGCCGCCGCGATCGCGCCCGCCAGCAATCCGGCGACCGGCGGGATGAACGCGATCATCGAAGGAATCGCCGAAAGCGGGGAATAGGCCGCGCCAAAGCCGATGCCGAAGGCCACGAGCGCGCCGAGGATCAGCACCACCACCACCAGCGGGTACCACCAGCCCATGCGTTGCGGCACCAGCCCGACCCGCCGCGCCGCCGCGCCGCTGGTATCGAGCGACCAGCGCAGCACGTGGACATAGCGATCCATCCATGCCCCTTCGGCATGGCTGTGCGATGCCTTGGGCGCGAGGAAATAGGCAGCGATCATCGGCGTGATCATCCGCGCCACCAGCAGCGAGAACAGCACCGAGACGACCACGGTCAGCCCGAAATTCTTGAACAACTGGCCCGATACACCGGGCATCAGCGCCACCGGCAGGAACACCGCGACGATCGAGAAAGTGGTTGCCACCACCGCCAGCCCGATTTCGTCGGCGGCATCAATCGCCGCCTGATAGGGCGTCTTGCCCATGTGGATATGGCGCACGATGTTTTCGATTTCGACGATGGCATCGTCAACCAGCACGCCCGCGACCAGCCCGAGCGCGAGCAGCGACATCGTGTTGAGCGTGATCCCCATCAGGTTCATCACCCAGAAGGTTGGGATCGACGACAGCGGGATCGCCAGCGCCGAGACGATCGTCGAGCGCCAGTCGCGCAGGAACAGGAACACCACGATCACCGCCAGCACGGCGCCTTCGACAATCGCCGAGACCGAGGATTCGTACTGGCTGCGGGTATAGGACACGGTGTTGAACAAGTTGGTAAAGCGTACCCGGTTGCCCTGTTCGGCCTGCAGCTTGTCGAGTTCCTTGACCGCCGCGTCGTAGACCGACACGTCGGATTCGCCGCGCGCGCGCGCCATGCTGAACGTGACCACCGGCTTGCCGTGCGCCTTGGCGATCGAGGTCACTTCGCTGAACCCGTCGCGCACATCGGCAACATCGGCGAGCCGCACCGAATGCCCGGCCGACAGCCCGACTTCGGTCTGCGACAAGTCGAACGCGCTATGCGCATTGCCCAGCACGCGCACCGTCTGGCGCGATCCGGCGACTTCGGCGCGGCCGCCGGCGGCATTGAGATTGACCTGGCGCAGCGCGGCGTTGATCTGCGTGGCGGTAATCCCTTGCGCGATCATCCGCGCCGGATCGAGCGTGACGGTAATCTCGCGATCGACCCCGCCCGAACGTTTGACTTCGGCCATGCCGGGGATCGCCAGCAAGCGCTTGGCCACGGTATCGTCGATGTACCACGACAACTGTTCCATCGTCATGTCATCGGCGGCCACCGCGAAATAGGCGATCGGTTCGGACGAGGCTTCGACCTTGAACACTTGCGGTTCGAGAATGCCTTCGGGCAGTTCGCCGCGCACGCGGTCGACCGCGTTCTTGACCTCGTTGACCGCGGCGTTGATGTCCTGGCCGATCTTGAACTGGACGTTGGTGGTGCTTTGCCCTTCGGCCGCGGTCGAAGTGATGGTTTCGACCCCGGCGATGGTGCGGATGCTCGATTCCACCTTTTGGGTGATCTGGTTGCCGATTTCGGTGGGGGCCGCGCCCGGCTGGCTGATCGACACGATCACCATCGGGAATTCGATATCGGGGGTCTGCTGCACTTTCATCAGCGCAAACGACACCGCGCCGACCACCGTCAGCGCGAGGAACAGCACGATCGGCACCACCGGGTTGCGGATCGACCAGGCGGACAAGTTGCGAAAGTTCATCGGCGCTGTCCCCTCCCGCCCCGTTCAGCCCGGATGCCCGGGCGCGGCAGCGGAATCGAACGCCGGCTTGATCTTGTCGCCGGGGTTGAGGAACCCGCCGGCGCGCAGCACGACGCGTTCGTTGCCGCTGAGCCCCTTCATCACCGCAATGCCGGCCGGGGTGACATCGCCGGTGGCCACCGCGCGGCGTTCGACTTTGTTGTCGGTGCCCACGACATAGACATAGCTGCCGTTGGCATCGGACAGGATCGCCGATTCGGGCAGCACCGGCGCGGTGATCGTGCCGCTGCGCAGCGTCGCGGTGGCAAACCCGCCGGGGCGCAATGCGGGATCATACTTCAGGCCGATGCGCGCCACGCCCTGGCGCGAGGTCGGGTCGATCACCGGCGCCAATTGCCAGATCAGCCCGGTAAAATGCTGGGTGGTGCCCACCGGATTGACATCGGCGGCATCGCCCACCGCCATCCGCGCCAGATTGCTTTCCGACAGGCGCGCCTGCATTTCCAGCGCGCCGTCGCGGGCGATGCGAAACAGCGTGCCGCTGCCCGGGCTGACGATCTGGCCGACTTCGACCTGGCGCGTCAGCACCAGCCCGGCCTCGGGCGCGACCACGTTGAGCCGCGCGGTGCTGGCGCGCAACTGGCCCAGCGTGGCGCGCGCGACGCGCACTTGCGCCACGGCGGCATCGCGGGTGGCGACCAGCTGTTCCAGATCGGCGGCAGAAATGAACCCGTTGGCGACCAGTTTCTGCGCGCGGTCGAGCTTGCTTTGGGCAATCCGCGCGTTGGCTTCCTGCACTTCGACCGTGGCGGCCTGGCTGGCGATCTGTTCGGCCTGCACCGAGCGGTCAACCACTGCCAGCACCTGGCCCTTTGATACCCAGCTGCCGGCATCGACCAGCACTTGCGTTACTTTGCCGCCTTCGCCGGCGATGCCCACCGGCAGGTCGCGCCGCGCCGCCAGCACGCCGCTGGCGGTCACGCTGCCCTGTACGCTGACTTTGCCCGGCACGATCACCGTCACCGTCTGCGCATTGGCATCGGCGTTGTCGGCAGTCGCCGCCTTGGCATGGGTCAGCAGATACCAGGCGCTGCCGCCGATCATCAGCACCAGCGCTGCCAGCACCGCGATCATCACCAGTGGCGACCGGCCACGCCGGTCAGCCCCATAGGCCGCAGCTTCGGGCCGGGCATGGTTGATTGTGCCGGTTCCGGTTGTCACACTGTCCACTCAATTCACCCTGCAAAACTGCGCCATTTCGGCTCGATCTTGATACGCGGCCACCAGTCGAGACGTTAGCCGATATTGTTTCGCCATAGTGCGGCTTACGACAAGTGGCAAATCGGGCTCTACGAACGACATGACACCAAAACCGCGGCAATTGCCGGTTGCACATGACAAGCGGGCCGCCGGTCAGTCCTGACCGGCGGCCCCTTTTGCCCGTTGTCCGGCGCGGCGCGCCGAATCAGTATTTCTGTTGGCGCTCGTACAAGTCGCGATAGTGCTGGATGCGCGTCACGCGCAGGCCCTGCATCCCCGAACGATCGACCGCGCGTTGCCACGAGGCGAATTCTTCGAGCGTCAGGCCATAGCGTTCGCACACTTCGTCGATGGTCAACAGACCACCGTTAACCGCGGCGACCACTTCGGCTTTGCGCCGCACCACCCAGCGCGTCGTGCTTGGCGGCGGCAGGCTGTCGATGGTCAGCGGTTCACCCAAAGGCCCGATCACCTGGGCTGGCCGGATCTTCTGGTTTTCAATCATGGCAGTTCTCGTCGGCTTGGCGCTGATCGCACGCGATTGCAGATGCTTCGCGGCTGCCGGCAATAGTGCCCCGGGGTTCTTTTCCAGAGCTTGAAGAGGTTGGGTTAACGAAAGCTTGCGCCGTTTCGCCCTGCCACAAGAGCGTCGCGGCGAGCGGGTGAAAACTGCCGCCGGTGCTCGTCGTCTGGGCAGTACCCGGCATGGCGTGCAGCCGGCGCAAATCCTGCGCGGCGACCAGCCGGGCGCACAATTCGTCCCAGCCGAGCGGGCGCGGTATGCCTTGGGCATCGGGTGCGGCAAAGGCACGAGAATCGGGTAAAGTCATGTCCATGGCCCGGTCATAGCCGCGCTATGGATAAAGGACGGTAAAGGGCGCCTTTACGGGAAGTTAGCTATAGTTAAGCGCAGCACAAGCATTGCCCGATCGCGCGGCGGACCACCCGGGGCATGGCATTGCCGCGCAAAACCGCTTATGGCGCGCGACATGTCTGCCACCGCCGCCTTGCCCGCCGATGTGATGATTGCCGATCCGGCCGCGCTGTTTGATCTGCCGCGCCCGGCCGCGCAATGCCGGATTGTCGTGGCGATGTCGGGCGGGGTCGACAGTTCGGTGGTGGCCGCGCTGGCAGCGGCGAGCGGTGCCGAAGTGATCGGGGTGACGCTGCAATTGTATGACCATGGCGCCGCCACCGGGCGCAAGGGTGCCTGTTGCGCCGGCGATGATATCCGCGATGCCCGTGCGGTGGCCGATCGACTGGGCTTTGCCCACTACGTATTTGACCATGAAAGCGATTTTCGCGCGGCGGTGGTGGACCGCTTTGCCGATGACTATTTGCAGGGGCGCACGCCGATCCCGTGCATCCGCTGCAACATGGGGCCCAAATTTACCGATCTGATGGGCATGGCGCGCGATCTTGGCGCCGATTGCCTGGCCACCGGGCACTATGTGCGGCGCATCGCCGGGGCGGATGGCGCAACGCTGCACCGCGCGGTCGATCCGGCGCGCGACCAGTCCTATTTTCTCTATGGCACCACCTCGGCGCAGCTCGAATTCCTGCGCTTTCCGCTCGGCGGGCTGCCCAAGCCGGCGGTGCGCGGAATTGCCGCGGCGATGGGGCTGGGGGTGGCGGCCAAGCCCGACAGCCAGGATATCTGTTTTGTCCCCGATGGCGATTATGCCCGGGTGGTCGCCGCCGTCCGCCCCGAAGGCACCCGCCCGGGCGAAATCGTTCATGCCGCCACCGGCGAAGTGCTGGGGCAGCATCGCGGGATCATCCATTTTACCGTCGGGCAGCGGCGCGGGCTGGAAATCGGCGGCCAGCCGGAACCGCTTTACGTGATCGCGCTCGATGCGGCGCAGGCGCGCGTGATGGTCGGGCCGCGCACGATGCTGGCGGTGAGCGCCGCGCACCTGACCGAGACCAACCGCATCGGCGCCGTGCCCGCGGGCGCCGCGCTGACCGCCAAAGTGCGCTCGCTGGCCAAGCCGGTGCCGGTCCTGCTCGACGGGCCGCTGGGCGACGGCGCGGCCACCCGCCTGCGCTTTGCCGCGCCCGAATATGGTGTCGCGCCGGGGCAGGCGGCGGTGATCTATGCCGGCGACCGGGTGATCGGCGGCGGCTGGATTGACTGTACCGAGCCGGCCTGAACCGCGCCGACGTGGGCGCGGCCTTGGGCGGCGGCCAATTGTTCCTGACGGTGGCGTTCGCGGCAGGCGGCGCGTTGCGCCTCGCTGCGCATGGCGTGGCAGGCCGGGCAGCTGACGCCTTCTTCATAGAGCGGCGAGGTGCGGTCTGCGGGCGATACCGGCATGCGGCAGGCGTGGCACAGCGAATGGCTGCCCGGCGCCAGCGCGTGGCCGACCGCGACGCGGCTGTCGAACACGAAACATTCGCCCTGCCACGCGCTGGCCGGTTCGGGCACCTGTTCGAGATAATTGAGAATGCCGCCGCGCAAGTGGTACACCTGATCGATCCCTTCGCCGCGCAGCAGAGCGGTCGATTTTTCGCAGCGGATGCCGCCGGTGCAGAACATCGCGACGCGGGTCTTGCCCGCCATCAGCGCGGCGCGGTTGGCGCGGAACCATTCGGGAAATTCGCGGAATGAACTGGTGCCGGGATCGACCGCCCCGGCAAATGTGCCCACGCGCACTTCATAGGCATTGCGGGTGTCGATCACCAGCGTTGCCGGGTCGGCGATCAGCGCGTTCCAGTCGTGCGGATCGACATACGTGCCGACGATCGCGGTGGGGTCGATATCGGGCACGCCCATGGTGACGATTTCGCGCTTGATCCGTACTTTCAGGCGGTGAAACGGCATGCGTGCGGCATCGGCATATTTGACCGCGATCTGGTCGCAGCCGGGCAGCGCGCGGATATGCGCGATCACCCGGGCAATCGCGGCGGGGCTGCCGGCGATCGTGCCGTTGATCCCTTCGCCGGCCAGCAGCAGCGTGCCGCGCACCCCGGTGGCCTGACACAGTTGCAGCAAGGGTTCGCGCAAGGCGGCGCAATCGGCAAAGCGGGCGAAATGATAGAGCGCGGCGACGCGGATCGGCGGGGCAGGTTCGGGTTGCATGGCGGTGGCGCATAGCGCAGTTTGCGCAAAAGCGCAGGGGCACAGTGTCGTCAAATTGTCCCCGGCATCGCGCTATGCTGCCGCGCCTGATTGCAAGAGGTTGATTCGATGAAACATGTGCGCGGCATTGTGGCCCTGGGGCTGGCGCTGCTGGCCCTGCCCGGTACGGCGCTTGCCGACGATGATGACGATGCGATCACCGCACCCGGGCTGGCGCTGACCCCGCTGGCGATGCCCGGTGCGCATCTGACCCGGCTGGGCACGCTCGACGGGACGGCCACGTCACCGGCGATCACCAACCCGGCGGCGCTGGCGACCAGCCCCGATGGCAGCGTGCTGGCGCTGCTGACTTCGGGCTTCAACGGCATGGCGCGGCCCGATGGCAAGCCCGACTATGCCCATTCGACCGAACGGCTGATGCTGTTTCGCCTGACCGCGCGCGGCGCGGTGAAACTGGCGGAAATGCCGCTGCCGGCCAGCTTTGCCGGGCTGGCGTGGTCGCCCGACGGGCAACGGATTGCGGCGACCACCGGGCCGATCGACAGCGTGATGCTGTTTCGCTGGGACGGCCATGCGCTCGCCGCCGATGGCGCGCCGATCGCGCTGGGGCATGCCGCCGGGCTGGGGCTGCGGGTGCGGCCGGTGGCGGCGGGGATCGCCTGGGCCGCGGCGGACCGCCTGCTGGTGACCAATTTCTACAACGATTCGGTGTCGCTGGTCGATGTCGCGCGGCGCGCGGTGGTCGCCGAACTGGATTTGCGCCCCGGCAAGCTCGATCCGGCGCAGCACGGGCAGCCCGGCGGGACATATCCGTTTCGCGTGGTCATGGCCGCGCCCGGCCGGGCGGTGGTGTCGGCGCCGCGCGATCGCGAACTGATCACGCTGGGGATTGCCGATGACCGGCTGACCGTGCTCGCCCGCGCGCGCGCGCAGGGACAGCCGACTGCGCTGGTCGCGCTTGATGACGGGCGCGTGCTGGCGACCGGCGACAATGCCGATACGCTGATCGCGCTGGCCGCCGATGGCCGCGCGGTCAGCGAATATCCGATCGAGCCGGTGGCGGCGCGCGCCGGGGCGCTGCGGCCGCGCGGGCTCAATCCCGATGCGCTGGTCATGGCCGGGCGCGGGCGCGTGCTGGTGACGCTGGGCGGGATCAATGCACTGGCGGCGATCGATGCGCGGCGCACTTTGGCGCAGCCGTCGGGGCGCCCGGCGCGATTGATCGGGCTGGCGCCGACCGGGTGGTATCCCGATGCGGTGGCGCTGGTCGGCGGGCGGCTGGCGGTGGCCAATTTCAAGGGTGTGCCCGGGCCCAATCCCGGCGGCTGCCGCGCCACGCTGGGCACCAAACCGGCGGACGAAGCGGCGTGCCGCGCCTCTGGCCGCTATGTCCTGCAATTGCAGACCGGATCGCTGCTGACCGCGCCGCTGCCCGGCGATGCGGTGTTTGCGCGGCTGCGCGGGCAAGTGCTGCGCAATCTGCGCCTGCCCACCCCGGCCGCCGCACAGACGGCTGAGGCGGTGATGGCGCATTTGCGCAAAACGATCCGCAACGTGATCTATATCGTCAAGGAAAACCGCACGTATGATCAGGTGCTGGGCGATTTGCGCCCGGGCGATGGCGATGCGCGGCTGGTGCTGTTTCCCGGGGTGATGACCCCCAATCATCATGCGCTGGCGCGCGAATTCGTCACCTTTGACCGCTTTTTCGATGCCGGCGAAGTGTCGGCGACCGGGTGGAGCTGGTCAACCCAGGCACGTTCGCTCGACCTGCTCGAACGGATCACCCCGATCGGCTATGCCGGCAAGGGCCTGGCTTATGAAAGCGAAGGCACCAACCGCATGGTCAATGTCGCGCTCGATCCGGCGCAGCGGCATGTGGCCAATCCGGCAGTGCCCGATGATCCCGATCTGCTGGCGGGGCACAACAACCTGACCGGGGCCGATGCGCCCGATGGCGAGGCCGGCGCCGGCACGCTGTGGGCGGCGGCGATGCGGCGCGGGCTGAGCGTGCGCAATTACGGATTCTATGGCGATCTGTCGCGCTATGCCAAGGCGGCCGGGCCCGATCGCATCCCGCGCGAACGCGATCCGCATGCCACCGGCCTGCGGGTGATGTGGTCGGCCGATCCCCGGCTCGATCCGGTGACCGATCCCTATTATCGCAGCTTTGATCAGGGGTTTCCCGATTACTGGCTGGTCGAGGAATGGAAACGCGACTGGCTGCCGCGCGTGGCGGCGGGGCAGACGCCACGGCTGACGCTGGTGCGGATCGATCATGACCACTTCGGCGATTTTGACGAAGCGATCGACGGGGTGAACACCCCCGACCGGCAGATGGCGGACAACGATTATGCGCTGGGCCGGATTGTCGAAACCGTTGCCAACAGCCCGGCAGCCGCCAGCACGCTGATCGCGGTGGTCGAGGATGACGCGCAAAACGGCGCCGACCATGTCGATGCGCACCGATCGGTGGCATTTCTGATCGGGCCGGGGGTGCGGCGCGGGGCGGTGATTTCCACTCGCTATTCCACTGTCAACCTGATCCGCACGATCGAACGGCTGCTCGATCTGCCGCCGCTGGGGCTGAACGACAGCATCGCGCTGCCGATGACGCGCGCGTTTGATCCGGCGCTGGCGCGGCAGCCCTGGCACTATGCCGCGCGCTGGCCGCAACCGCTCGATATGACCGAGCTGCCGCGCCCGCCCATGCGTCGGGCCGCCACGCGCCCCGCCGGCGTGCTGCCCGAACGCAGCGCGCAATGGTGGGCGGCGGCGATGGCGGGGCAGGATTTTTCCGCCGAAGACAAGCTCGATACCGCGAAGTTCAACGCGGCGCTGTGGGCCGGGCTGAAGGGGTCGGCGCGCCGCTGACCGTGGCAAACCAGATCACGTGGCGCGCGCCCTTGCCATTGGCGCGGGCGCGCACGCCGACTTCATCGACGGCAAAGCCCGCTTCGTGAAGGCGGCGGGCAAAGCGATCGTCCTTGGCCGCCGACCATACTGCCAGCACCCCGCCGGGACGCAGCGCGCGGGTGGCGTTTTCAAGCCCGCGCCGGGTATAGAGCCGGTTGTTGTCGGCGCGCACCAGGCCATCGGGGCCGTTGTCGACATCGAGCAGGATCGCGTCAAAACTGGCGGCCGATCGCTCGATCACTTTGGCGACATCGCCGACGATCAGTTGCACGCGCGGATCATCGAGGCACCCGGCGGTCAATTCGGCCATCGGCCCGCGCGCCCATTCGATGATATCGGGCAGCACTTCGGCTACGGTAATCCGCGCCTCGGCGCCCAGCGCGGCGAGCGCCGCGCGCAAGGTAAAGCCCATGCCATAGCCGCCGACGAGGATATGCGGCGCGCGCCGCGCCCCCAGCCGGGCGATCGTCATCGTCGCCAGCGCTTCTTCGGAGCCGCGCTGGCGCGTGCTCATCAATTCGTTGCGGTCGAGCACGATCATGAAATCGCGGCCATGGCGGTAGAGCCGCAATTCTTCGCCATCGGGTACGCGCGCGCTGGCCAGCCATTCGCGGGTGATCACATCATATCTCCTGCCCGGCGGCCCAGCCGCTGGCCCATGCCCATTGAAAATTGTATCCGCCCAGCCAGCCGGTGACATCGACCGCCTCGCCAATCGCATGGAGCCCCGGCACGCGCCGCGCCGCCATCGTTTTTGACGACAGCTCGGCGGTGGCGATCCCGCCGGCGGTCACTTCGGCCTTGGCATAGCCTTCGCTGCCATTGGGCATGAACCGCCAGGCTGCCAGTTGCGCCTCGGCCGCCTGCAACCGGCGGTCGGGGGTGGCGCCCAGTTCCTGCGCGATATCGAGCCGATCGCACAGCACATCGGCCAGCCGTTCGGGCAGCGCATCGCGCAGCACCCGGCGCAAGGGCTGGCGCGGGCTGGCCGCCTTGGCCGCGATCAGCCAGCCCGGCGCGCGATCGGGCAGAAACGCGATATCGACCGGCTGCCCATGCTGCCAATAGCTGGATATTTGCAGGATCGCCGGGCCCGACAGTCCGCGATGGGTGAACAGCGCGTTTTCGGCAAAGGCCGCCTTGCCGCAGCGCGCGATCACCCGCGCCGAAACGCCCGACAGATCGCGAAACAGCGCGTCTTCGCCCGCCAGCGTCAGCGGCACCAGCGCCGGGCGCGGCTGCACCACTTTCAGCCCGAACCGCCGCGCCAGATCATAGGCAAAGCCGGTCGCGCCCATTTTGGGGATCGACGGCCCGCCGGTGGCGATCACCAGCGCGGGCGCGCTGGCGGCGCCGACGCGGAACCGGCCATCGGCATGCTCGACCGCGCCGATCGTGGTGTTGCAGGCGACTGTTACCCCGCCGCGCGCGCATTCATCGAGCAGCATCGCCACGATCTGCCGCGCCGATCCGTCGCAGAACAATTGCCCCAGCGTCTTTTCGTGCCAGGCGATGCGGTGGCGTTCGACCAGCGCCAGGAAATCGTGCGGGGTATAGCGGCTGAGCGCGGACTTGGCGAAATGCGGGTTGTGCGACAGGAAGCGGTCGGGCGCGCAGCCCAGATTGGTGAAATTGCACCGCCCGCCGCCCGAAATCAGGATCTTGCGGCCCGCTTCGGGGGCATGGTCGATCACCAGCACGCGCCGCCCGCGTTGCCCGGCGACTGCCGCGCACATCAGCCCCGCTGCGCCGGCGCCGAGGATGATCGCGTCGTAGTGCTGCGGTTCGGTCATGCGCTGCCCATAGTGGATTTGGGGTGTTTGAGAAGCGGCAAGGGGGGGGTGATCCTGTACGACCAACATTGCCCCCCACCGGTTCTTCCTGAGCGGGTCGAGCCGAAGGCCAGCCTTAGCTAATGACGCGCGCTTTGATTCAGCGCCAGGATTTGACGTTCGCGCGCATCCTTCGACAGGCTCAGGATGAGCGGAGTTGTTTGAAAACAGAGGGTTGGTTGGCTGTATTGCGGCGTTGCAGGGGTGGAAGCGGGCTGCATCGTGCCCCGCCATCACCCAAGAATTCTGTGCCTTTGCGCAAAAACCTTCACTTGCCTTGGTGCGGGGCGGGGGCACAGTCTGTGGTCATGCGGCTGACCGATATCGAAACTTTTGTCGTGGGCAATCCGCCGCCGCATTTCGGCGGGCGCTATTTCGTGTTTGTGCGGCTGACCACCGCCTGCGGGATTAGCGGGCTGGGAGAGGCCTATTGCCTGCCGTTTGCGCCGCATCTGGTGGCGCAGATGTGCGAGGATGTGTTTGCCCGCTATGCCCAGGGCAATGATCCGCACGATATCGAAACGCTGTGGCGGCGGGTCTATTCGGCGGGGTTTACCCAGCATCCCGACCTGACGCTGATGGGCGTGCTGTCGGCGCTGGAAATGGCGTGCTGGGATATCGTCGGCAAGGCGGCGGGCCAGCCGGTGTACAAGCTGCTGGGCGGGCAAGTGCACGAATCCCTGCGCGCCTATACTTATATCTATCCGCGCCCCGGCGATGCCAGCGATGTCTATCACGATCCCGATCTGGCCGCTGAGCGGGCGCAGTTGTACCTCGACATGGGGTTCACCGCGCTCAAATTCGATCCGGCCGGGCCCTATTCGGCGTTCGACGGGCGGCAGTTGTCGCTCGAAGCGCTCGATCTGTGCGAACGCTTTGCCCGTACCTTGCGCGAGGCTGTGGGATCGCGCGCCGATCTGCTGTTCGGCACGCATGGGCAGATGACGGCGGCGGGTGCGATCCGGCTGGCGCGGCGGCTCGAAGCCTATGATCCGCTGTGGCTCGAAGAACCGGTGCCGCCCGATGCGCCGCAGGAATCGGCGCGGGTGGCGCGCGGCACCACCATTCCGATCGCCACCGGCGAACGGCTGACCACCAAGTACGATTTTGCCCGGCTGTTCGATTGCGGCGGGGCGGCGATCGCGCAAGTCAATCTCGGCCGGGTCGGCGGCTTGCTCGAAGCGAAAAAGATCGCCGGCATGGCCGAAGTGCACCACGTGCAGATCGCGCCGCACCTCTATTGCGGGCCGGTGGTCGGCGCGGCGAATATCCAGCTTGCCACCGCCACCCCCAATTTCCTGATCCTTGAAGGGATCGAGGATTGGGGCGGGTTCCACGCGCAGATCCTGAAAACCCCGATCCGGTTTGAACAGGGCCGGGTGATCCCGCCCACCGCGCCCGGGCTGGGGGTGGAATTGAACGACGAGGTGGCGCGCGCGCATCCCTATACGGGCACGATGCTGCATCTCGACATGGCGCAAGCGCCGGCGGGATGATCACCGAGGTCGATTATGTCGTGGTCGGCGCCGGCACCGCCGGTTGCGTCGTCGCCAGCCGCCTGTCCGAAGACCCGTGGACCAAAGTCGCCCTGTTGGAGGCGGGCGGGTCGGATCTGTCGATCTGGATCCAGTTGCCGATCGGCTATGGCCGCACCTTTTTCGACAAGCGCATCAACTGGATGTACGATACCGAGGCGGTGCCCGCCCTGAACGGGCGGACCAGTTACTGGCCGCGCGGCAAAGTGGTCGGCGGGTCGGGGTCGATCAACGCGATGGTCCATGTGCGCGGGTTTCCGCGCGATTTCGACGATTGGGCGGCGGCGGGCAATCCCGGCTGGGGCTGGTCCGATGTGCTGCCGTTTTTCATGCGGTCGGAAGATCACGATCTGGTGACCGACGGCTATCACGGGCAGGGCGGGCCGCAGCATGTGACCGATATTTCGGGCGCGGTGCATCCGCTGTGCCAGTGGTTTCTCGATACCGCCCCGGCGCTGGGCCAGCGGGTGACGCCCGATTTCAACGGCCCCGATGGCGAAGGCTTCGGCATCTATCATATCAACACGCGCGGCGGCTGGCGCGCCTCGACCGCCAATGCCTATTACTGGCCGGTGCGCCATCGCGCCAATCTGACGCTGATCCGCAAGGCGCGGGTGCTGCGCGTGGTGTTTGAAGGCACCCGCGCGGTGGGGGTCGCCTATCGCCGGGGCGGGCGCGAACATGTGATCCGCGCGCGGCGCGAAGTGGTGCTGTGCGCCGGGTCGATCGGATCGCCGCACTTGCTGCAGGTATCGGGGGTCGGGCCGGGCGCGCTGTTGCAGCGCCACGGCATCGCGGTGGTGGCCGACCGGCCGGCGGTGGGGCACCATTTGCAGGACCATCTGGCGGTCAGCTATTTCTATCGCACTTCGGTGCCCACGCTCAACAATGTGCTGCGCCCGTTTACCGGCAAGCTGCTGGCGGCGATCCGCTATATGATCGACCGGCGCGGCCCCTTGTCGATGAGCGTGAACCAGGCCGGCGGGTTTGTCCGCGCCCGGCCCGATGATCCGCACCCGACGCATCAGCTCTATTTCAGCCCGGTCAGCTATACCCGCACCCCGCTGGCGGCGCGGCGGCTGCTCAATCCCGACCCGTTTCCGGCGTTTCTGCTCAGCTTCAACGCCTGCCGCCCGACCAGCCGGGGGCATCTCGAACTGACCAGCCCCGATCCGTTTGTGGCGCCGGCGATTCACCCCAATTACCTGGCCACCGAGCATGATCTGGCGCAGGCGCGCCAGGGCGTGCGGATGCTGCGCACGATCGCGCAGAGCCGCCCGCTGGCCGATATCATTGTCGAAGAACTGGTGCCCGGCGCGGCGCTGGCCGATGATGATGCGCTGATGGACGATTTCCGCGCCCGTGCCGATACCGTCTATCACCCCACCTCGACCTGCCGGATGGGGCCCGATCCGCACACCGCGGTGGTCGATGGGCGGCTGCGGGTCCATGGCGTGCAGGGGCTGCGGGTGATCGATGCCTCGGTGTTTCCCACCGTGACCAGCGGCAATACCAATGCGCCGACGGTGATGGTTGCCGAAAAGGGCGCGGCGATGCTGGCCCAGGACCGCAATTTGCTCTAGCTCTGTGGGCCTTGGCCACGGCTGGAGCGTCCATGGGTTCCCGGTTTACTGCGCGCGATCTGCCCCCGCTCAAGGCCCTGCGCGGGTTCGAGGCGGCAACGCGGCATCAAAGCATCCGCGATGCCGCCGCCGAACTGTGCGTGACCCCGCCGGCGATCAACCACCAGATCCAGGCAATCGAAGCCGCGCTGGGGGTGCGGCTGTTTGCGCAGGACGGGCGCCATGTCGTTTCGACCGAGGCGGGCCGCACGCTGTATCCTTATGTCCGCGCCGCGTTCGAGCAACTGGTGGCCGGCGCGCAGGCGGTGCGCAGCTTGGCCGATCAGGCGCCCTTGCGCGTGCAGACCTATGTTACCGCCTCGATCCGCTGGCTGGCGCCGCGCGTGCCGCGTTTCCTGCAGGATCATCCCGGGATCACGCTGTCGCTGACGACCTGTGCCGCCGACTGGACCTTTGACGAGGCGCATGCCGATCTGGGGCTGATCTATTGCCCGGCCGATCCCGATCCCGAACGGTATCACTGGGTGCCGCTGTTCGGCTATGTACTCGAACCGCTGTGCAGCCCGGCGCTGCTCGAACGGGTCGGCGGCGCGGTCGATGCCGCCGCGCTGATGCGGTTGCCGCTGGTCGCCAATTATACCGAAGAGCACAATTGGGCGCGCTGGTTTGCCGCCGCCGGGGTCACCTTTACCCCGGCGGCGCCTTATCTGATGGTCGATACCGCAGCGGTGGCGCTGGAAATGGCGCTGGCCGGGCGCGGTGTCGCGCTGATTGGCGGGCCGTTTGCCGAGGCGGAGCTGGCCGATGGCCGGCTGGTCCGCCCGGTGCCGTTGCAGGTGCCGTGCCCCGGCGGGTGGGGGCTGATCTGCCGCCGCGATGCCGCCGGGCGGCCTGCGGTGCGCGCGCTGATCGATTGGCTGGTGGCGGACTGCGCGGGGTAAAGCTGCCGGTTCAATCGCGCGGACGGGCGAGATAGCGGCCGATCGCCAGCCCCGATACGCCGAGCACGAGCAGCGCGAGGGCCGCCGGTTCATCGACCTGGGTGCTGCCGGTGCCGGGGGTTGCCCAGGCCTGGGTTCCGGCAAAAGTGAACAGCAACAGCAGCCATGGGGCAAAGCGCGTGGTCATGGCGGTGGTCTACGGCGCCCGCTGCGATTCGCCAACGCAGGCGTCGGCGGTTTGGCGGCGCAGTCCCATTCGGGGACGCCGCCGGCGCGATCGGTTAATGCCGCGCGGGCAGCCCGGCGGCGCGCAGCGCGGCATGCGCCTGGGCGATGGTATGCGTGCCGAAATGGAAGATCGAGGCGGCGAGCACTGCGCTGGCGCCGCCCTGAACCACGCCCGCGACCAGATGGTCGAGCGTGCCGACCCCGCCGCTGGCGATCACCGGCACGCTCACCGCATCGGCAATCGCGCGGGTCAGCGCCAGATCATAGCCGTTTTGCGTGCCGTCGCCGTCCATCGAGGTGACCAGCAATTCGCCCGCGCCCAGTTCGGCCAGCCGCACCGCATGCGCCAGCGCGTCGATCCCGGTCGGGCGGCGGCCGCCGTGGGTAAAGATTTCCCACTTGCCCGGCGCCACCGCGCGGGCATCGACCGAGCCGACCACGCATTGCGCGCCAAACCGTTCGGCAATCTCGCGCACCAGTTCGGGCCGCGCCACGGCGGCCGAATTGACCGCGACTTTGTCGGCACCGGCCAGCAGCAGCGCGCGGGCATCGCCCACTTCGCGCACCCCGCCGCCCACGGTCAGCGGCATGAAGCACACTTCGGCGGTGCGCGCGACGACATCGAGCAGCGTGCCGCGCCCTTCGTGCGTGGCGGAAATGTCGAGAAAGCACAATTCGTCGGCGCCCGCCGCGTCATAGGCGCGCGCCTGTTCGACCGGATCGCCGGCATCGCGCAGATCGACGAAATTGACCCCTTTGACGACGCGCCCTTCGGCCACGTCGAGGCAGGGGATGACGCGGACGCGGACGGTCATCGCGCGCTGGCCATGGCGATCGCGGCGGCCAGATCGAGCCGCCCGTCATAGAGCGCGCGGCCGGTGATCACCCCTTCGATGCCGTCGGCTTCGTGGATTTTGAGCAGGCGGATATCGTCGAGTCCCTTGACCCCGCCGCTGGCGATCACCGGCAGCCGGGTCGCGCGCGCCAGATCGAGCGTGGCGTCGATATTGCAGCCTTTGAGCAGGCCATCGCGGCCGACATCGGTGAACAGGATCGCGGCGACCCCGGCGTCTTCGAACCGGCGCGCCATGTCGGCGATCGGCACGTCGGACACTTCGGCCCAGCCGTGGGTGGCAACCATGCCGTCGCGCGCATCGACCGCGACGACGATCCCGCCGGGATAGGCGGCGGCCATCGTGCGCACGAATTGCGGATCATTGAGCGCGGCGGTGCCGATCACCACCCGCGATACGCCGAGATCAAACCAGCCATCGACCGCCAGCGGCGTGCGGATGCCGCCGCCCAACTGGACATGGCCGGGAAATGCCGCGACGATCGCTTCGACCGCGCTGCGGTTGCGGCTTTCGCCGGCAAAGGCGCCGTCGAGATCGACCACGTGGAGATACTGGCTGCCCGCTTCGGCAAAGCGCAGCGCCTGCGCCGCCGGATCATCGCCATAGACGGTGGCGCGGGCCATGTCGCCTTCGGCCAGGCGGACGACCTGGCCACCTTTGAGGTCGATGGCGGGAAAGACGATCATGCCGGGTACCCTTTGTCGTTACGGTTTCCACGCCAGAAAGCGGGTCAGCAGCGCCAACCCGTAATGCTGGCTTTTTTCCGGGTGGAACTGCACCCCCAGGACGGTGTCACGCCCGACCGCCGCGGTCAGCGCGCCGCCGTGGTCGGTGGTGGCCAGCACATGCGCCGGATCATCGACCGCGAAATGGTACGAATGCAGGAAATAGGCTTCGCCCGGCACGATCAGCCCCGGCGCGGCGGGGGCGACATCGTTCCAGCCCATGTGCGGGATCTTGATCGCGGCGCTGGCCGGTTCGATCCGCCGCACTTCGCCGCCGATCCAGTCCAGCCCGGCGGTGACCCCGAATTCGATGCCGCGCGTGGCGAGCAGTTGCATGCCGACGCAGATGCCCAGAAACGGCACCGCATCGTGGCGCACGCGCGCGGTCATCGCCTCGATCAGCCCGGGCACCGCGTTGAGCGCTTCGCTGCAGGCGCGAAACGCGCCGACGCCGGGCAGCACGATGCGATCGGCGCGGCGCACCGTGGCGGGATCGGCGGTGATCACCACGCCGGTGGCGCCGGCGGCGCGCAGGGCATTGGCGACCGAGCGCAGATTGCCGGCGCCGTAATCGATCAACGCAGTGGTTTCAGCCACCCAGTTGGCCCTTGGTCGATGGCACCGCATCGGCCTTGCGCGGATCGATCGCCACCGCCGCGCGCATCGCCCGGGCAAACCCCTTGAAGATGCCTTCGATGATGTGGTGGTTGTTGCTGCCGTAGAGATTGGCGATGTGCAGCGTGATCCCGGCCGCCTGCGCCACCGAATGGAACCAGTGTTCAAACAGTTCGGTATCCATTTCGCCCAGACGCGGCTGGGTGAAGGCGGCCTGCCATATCAGCACGGGCCGGCCCGAAATATCGAGCGCGACGCGCGCCAGCGCCTCGTCCATCGGCACGTGCGCCTCGCCATAGCGGGCGATGCCTTTCTTGTCGCCGAGCGCCTGGTGGATCGCCTGGCCCAGCGCAATCGCGCTGTCTTCGGTGGTGTGGTGCTGGTCGACGTGGAGATCGCCGTTCACCCGCAGCGCCACATCGATCAGCGAATGGCGGCTGAACTGTTCGATCATGTGATCGAGGAAACCGATCCCGGTCGATACCTGATAGGTGCCGGTGCCATCCAGATTGACGGTCACGGCAATATCGGTTTCGGCGGTGGTGCGGGCGATCGTGGCGGTGCGCATGGGCGGCGCCTATAGAGCATGATGACAAAAAGTGGGAACCCGTTTTTGCCCCTTTGGCAGCGCCCGATCGGCATGACTGCCCTTTTTCCATGGGCATGGCGGTCATTCGGTGCTTGACCCTTGGCCGCCACGACGGCATTTCCCTGTGGCATGAGCGATACGCCCGACAGCCTGATCCCCTATGACGAAATCGTGCAGGAAGCGCTGCGCGCCGTGGTCGGCCGCGTGCTGGGCCAGGTCGAAAGCGCCGGCGGGGTGCTGCCGGGGGCGCATCATTTCTATATCACGTTCAAGACCGCCGCGCCCGGGGTGTCGATCCCGACCCGGCTGAAAGAACGCTTTCCCGACGAAATGACCATCGTCCTGCAAAACAAGTTCTGGGATCTGAAAGTGACCGAAACCGGCTTTTCGGTCGGGCTGTCGTTCAGCCAGGTGCCCTCGACGCTGGTCATCCCGTTCAGCGCGATCACCGCGTTTGTCGATCCGGCGGTCGATTTCGGGCTGCAGTTCCAGGCTGCGGGTGATCTGGAAGACGAACCGCACGAAGACGCCGAAAACGACAGCCCCGACAGCGTCGCCGGCGAAAGCGATGACGGGTCGAACGTGGTCACGGTCGATTTCGGCCGCAAGAAATAGCCCAGTGCCTGCGGGCTGCACCGGAAGGGGAAACCGCCGATGGCCCTGTTCAGCAAGAAAAAGCCCGCTGCCGAACCGGCGCTGGCCAAACCGGCCACGCTGCTCTCACCACTGTTGACGGTGATCGCCGCCAATCTGGCGGTGCGCGCCGGGCAGAGCCTGGTGCGGCGCGGGGTCGAACGCGGCCTGCTCAATGGACAGGCGGCCGATGCCGGGCGCGTGGTTCATGGCAGCAGTCTGGGCGAAACCGTGGCGGGCACGGTGATGGCCGAAGTCGCGCGCCGCTCGGTGCCCGGCGCGCTGCTGGTCGGCGGCGGCCTGCTCGCCAAGGCGCTGCGCGATCGCCATCGCGCGCGCAAGGCGGCGGCGGCGCTGCCCCCGCCGGCCGATCCGAAAAACGACGCTTGACCACCGCTCGCCGCGTTGCGATGGGCGGGCATGACCGACGCGACCCCCGTTTCGCCGATTGATACCGATGCGCTGCACCGGCGCGGGCTGATGTTCATCCTGTCGTCGCCATCGGGCGCGGGCAAGACCACCATTGCCCGGCGGCTGCTGGCGGCCGAGCCCGATCTGGGGCTGTCGGTATCGGCCACTACCCGGCCGATCCGTCCCGGCGAAGTCGATGGCCGCGATTACCATTTCATCGATCAGGGCGAATTTGACCGCATGGTCGAAGCCGGCGAATTTTTCGAATGGGCGCAAGTGTTCGGCAACAGCTATGGCACGCCCAAGGGGCAGATCCGCGCCGGGCTGAAACAGGGGCGCGATTTCCTGTTCGACATCGACTGGCAGGGCACCCAGCAATTGCATCAAAAGGCCGAGGCCGATGTGGTGCGCGTGTTCATCCTGCCGCCGAGCCTCGACGAATTGCGTCGCCGGCTCGAAGGGCGCGGCACCGACAGCGCGCAAGTGATTTCGGCGCGGATGGCGCGCGCGCAAGCCGAAATCAGCCACTGGGACGCCTATGACTATGTGGTGATCAACGATGACGTTGATACCTGCTTTGGCAAAGTGCGGCAGATCCTTGCGGCCGAACGCATGCGCCGCAAGCGCCAGACCGGGCTGATCGATTTCGTGCGCGAATTGACGCGCGGCTGATCCGCGCCCTTTAAGCGGCGCGGCTTGCAATGGCGGCGCGGGGCGGGCAGTCTGGCTGTGATCACGGATTGGTCACAGGAGCGCGCGCTTGCTGACGATTTACAGCGACGACCACCATCTGCATCACGGCGCGGGCGAATTCTATCGCGGGCGGATGGTGCCGTGCTTTGAAATGCCCTCGCGCGCCGATCAGGTGCTGGCGGCGGTGCGCGCGGCGGGGCTGGGGGCGGTGATCGCGCCCGAGCGGTTTGATCGCGCCGCGCTGGTGCGGGTGCACACCCGGGATTACATCGCCTTTCTGGAAAGCGCGTGGGACGAATGGACCGCGCTGGGCGAAACCGGCGATGCGCTGCCCTATGTCTGGCCGGCGGCCGATCTGCGGCAGGATTGTCCGCCCGATCATATCGACGGCAAGCTGGGCTTCTATGCGATCGACGCGGCGGTGCCGATTACCGCCGGGACGTGGCAGGCGGTGCGATCGAGCGCCGATTGCGCGCTGACCGGGGCGCGGCATCTGGCCGGTGGCGCCGCCTCGGCGTTTGCGCTGTGCCGGCCGCCGGGTCACCATGCCGGGGCGCGGGCGATGGGCGGGTTCTGCTATGTCAACAATGCGGCGGTTGCCGCGCAGTATTTGCGCGATCAGGGCGCGGCGCAAGTGGCGGTGCTCGATGTCGATTATCACCACGGCAATGGCACCCAGTCGATTTTCTATGATCGCGGCGATGTGTTCTTTGCCTCGTTGCACGGCGATCCGCGCGTCGAATATCCGTTTTTCCTCGGTTATGCCGATGAACGCGGGGTCGGCGCGGGCGAGGGTGCCAATGCCAATTATCCGCTGCCGTGGGGCACGATCGGCGCGGACTATCTCGCCGCGCTCGATGCCGCGATCGCGCAGATCGCCGGGTTTGGCGCCGATGCGCTGGTGGTGTCGCTGGGGGTCGATACCTTTGCCGAAGATCCGATCAGCCATTTCCGCCTGCTGCGTGATGATTTTGCCGCGATCGGCGCGCGGATTGCCGCGCTCGGCCGGCCGACGCTCTATGTGATGGAGGGCGGCTATGCGGTTGCCGATATCGGCGCCAATGTCGCTGCCGTGCTGACCGCGCATGTCGGCGGCTGATCCCGCCGCCGCGCCGGCCGACCGGTTCCGCCGCCAGCTGCGGCTGGGCGATCTGATGGCCTATGGCCTCGCGTACATTGCGCCGATTTCGCCGTTGTCGACATTGGGGGTGGTGTGGGCGGCGGCGCACGGGATGCTCGCGCTGGCCTATCTGCTGGGCGGCGTGTGCATGGCGTTTACCGCGTTCAGCTATGCCGCGATGGTGCGCGAAATTCACAGCGCCGGGTCGGTCTATGGCTTTGCCCGCGCGGTGCTCGGGCCGTTTGTCGGGTTTGTTGCCGGCTGGATGATCCTGCTCGATTATCTGCTGATCCCGGCGTTTGTCTATGTGGTTATGGCGGTGGCGCTGGGCGATCTGATGCCGGGGATCGATCGCGGGGTGTGGATCGTGCTGCTGGCGGCGTTTACCACTGCGGTCAACTGGTTCGGCATCGGGTCGACCGCGCGGGTATCGTTTGGCGCGGTTATCGCGCAGATCGCGGTGATGCTGGTGCTGCTGGCGCTCGCGGCATGGGTGCGGGTGGGCCATTTCGGCATGGCCGGGCTGGGCCTCGCGCCGTTTTACAGCACGCCGTTTTCGCTCTCGGCGGTGCTGGCGGGGACTTCGATCTGCGTGATGTCGTTTCTGGGGTTCGATGCGGTCTCGACACTGGCCGAAGATACCGCCGATCGCACCGGACGCACGCTGGGGCGGGCGATCCTGCTGGTGCTGGGCTTTGCCACCGCGCTGTTCGTGGTGTCGTCGTGGATTTTGGGCAATGCCATGGCCGGCGGGCATTTTGCCAGTCTGGACGCTGCCGCCTATGAATTGGGCGGGCAATTGGGCGGGCCGTGGGCGCGCGTTGCGCTGGCCTGGGCCTATGCCTTGCTGGTCGGGTTCAGCAATGCGCTGCCGATGCAGGTCGGGGTGGCGCGCGTGCTCTATGCGATGGGGCGCGATCGCCAGTTGCCGGTGGCGCTGGCGCGGCTGCACCCCCGCCACAATACCCCGCACGTGGCGATGCTGGCCTCGACCGCCGTATCCTTGGTGGTGGCGCTGTGGCTGCGCCAGGCGATGGATCAGCTGGCGGCGTTCGTCAATTTCGGCGCGCTGTTCGGTTTTGCGCTGATCCATGTCTGCGTGCTGGTCCATTTTGCCCGCAGCGCGCGGCGCAGCGTGATCAGCCATGTCGTTTCGCCGCTGCTGGGGATCGGCGTGGTCGCGGCGATCCTGACCAACATGAACCCGGCGGCGCTGGTGCTCGGGCTGGTGTGGCTGGTGGTCGGGCTGGGCTGGTGGTGGCTGCGGATCGTGCCGCAGCGCTTGACGCATGCTGCTGATGGGCATGATCCGTTTGCGCAGGATTGATCGGCGCACCGTTCAAAAAGGTTTGCGCCAAGTCCGGCGGCTTTAACGCTTCGATCAGGGTTAATGGTGCATAACCGCACCATGGCGTGGATTGCATCAGTATTGCTGACCGCCGTCAGGCGGATTGCAGTGTCGGTACCCCGGGTACTGGCGCTGGTGCTGCTGGTGTCTGTGCTGGCCATCCCGGGCGGGCGGTTTGTCGCGCAGGCGGCGGAAAAGACCATGCCCGATGGCCTGCACATGGCCGCGTTCTGCCATGGCAGCACCGCGATCCCGCCGCCGGCGCTCGATCACGAGGTGCCCGGCGGGCTGTTCTGCGGCGGCGAGGCGGAAAATTACCAGACGCGCAGCCTGTGGCTGGTCGGCGGCGCGCGGATGATCGCGGCGGCCGGGCCCGAACCGGTGCTGATGGTCCATTCCTCGCGGTTTGATAGGCTGCTGGTCGGGTTTCGCTATGCCGATGGCGTGATCGCCTGGCAGGATGTGCGCGCCGGCAATTATGGCAGCCATTGGCGGCTGGGCGGGCAGCTCGCGTTTGCCGCGCCGTTGCGCGATGCGCGGCTGGTCGGGCTGGTGATCCGCGCCGACCGGCTGGCCGCTGTTGAAGTGCTGCGGATGCGGATGGTTCCGGCGGCGAGCGAAGAGATCGATGAAATTGCGCTGGCCGGGCTGATCGGCGCAACGCTGATGCTGCTGGTGATCGGATCGATCTACAATCTGGCGCTGGGGATTGCCGCGCGCCGGCTGTTTCCGGTGATGCAGGGGCTGTGGTCGCTGCTGATGGCGGCGTGGGGCGTGTTGTGGTCGCAATTGCACCTGTTTGTCGCGCCGGGGATGGCCGGCACGCTGTCGGCACAGATTGCCACCATGCTGGCGCTGGGGCTGCTGATGATGACCGCGTTCAGTCTGGTCAGCGCGCTCGAGCCGGGCACTTTGCCGCGCTGGCTGGCGCGGGTGGTGCTGGTGCTGGCCGGTTTGCTCGGGCTCGCCGGGCTGCCGCTCAGCCTGTTGCGCACGGGCGATCTGCTGTCGCTGGCGTTTGTGGTATCGGGGCTGTTTGCGGCGCTGGTGCTGGTGATCGTGGTCTGCCTGGTAGTGGCGTGGCGGCGCGGCAGTCTGGCTGCGCGGGCGTTTGCCGGGGCCTGGCTGGTGCCGATGCTGGTGATGAGCCTGACCGCGTTTTTCGATCTGGGCGATGCGCTGTGGGGCGGCGGGGAACAGATGCTGGTGCTGCTGTCGGGGGCATGGCAGACGCTGTGGCTGGCGCTGGCGGCGACCCGGCGGATTACCCAGATGCGCCGCGAACGCGATGCCGCGCTGGCCGCCGAAGCGGTGGCGCAGGATCAGGCGCGGCGCGATCCGCTGACCGGGCTGGCCAACCGGCGCGGCTTTGTCGATCGCATCGAGCCCTTGCTGGCCGGGGCACAGCCGGGCACGCTGGCGCTGCTGCTGCTCGATGTCGATCAGTTCAAGGCGGTCAACGACCGCCATGGCCATGATGTCGGCGACCGCGTGTTGACCGCGATTGCCCGCCGGCTGCAAAGCTGGGACGGCCCCGATCAGGTGGTGGCGCGGCTGGGCGGCGAGGAATTTGCGATCATGGTCGCGGGGATGGGACTGTTTGCCGCGCATGGCTTTGCCGAAACCGTGCGCCAGGCGATTGCCGCCTGCGATCATGGCGAAGGCTTTGGCGCGGGCGAAGTGACTGTCAGCATCGGGCTGGTCATGGCCGGGCCGGGTGACAGCTTTGCCACGCTCTATCGCGCCGCCGACGCCGCGCTGTACAGCGCCAAGCGCCAGGGCCGCAACCGGGTGATCATCGCGCGCAGCCCCGGAGATACGCTGCCGCCGCCGCCGGTTGCCGCGCTGGGGGAGCGCGGCTGAACTTGCGCTGAAGATTTGCCTTGCCGGGCGGACAGGTTTTTATATGCTACCCGTCACAACCAGAACACGATGGGGGCACGCCGATGGCGGTCGAAGCGCAGGTAAACGGCAAACCGGTCACTTTTCAAGGCGATGACGATACCCCGCTGCTGTGGGCCTTGCGCGAACAGCTCGGGCTGACCGGGACCAAGTTTGGCTGCGGGATTGCCGCCTGCGGTGCGTGCAGCGTGCATATCGATGGCGAAGTGGCGCGCTCGTGTAGCGTGCCGATCGGCACCGTGGCCGGCAAGGCGATCACCACGATCGAAGCGCTGGGCACGCCGACTGCGCCACACCCGTTGCAGGTGGCGTGGATAGCGCATCAGGTGCCGCAATGCGGCTATTGCCAGTCGGGCCAGTTGATGGCGGCGGCGGCGCTGCTGGCGCACAATCCGCACCCCAGCGATGCCGATATTGACGCGGCGATGACCAATATCTGCCGCTGCGCGACTTATCTGCGCATTCGCGAGGCAATCCATGCCGCAGCCGGTGGCGCGGCGGAGGTGGCGGCATGAAACTGCGTCGGCGCCATTTCCTGATCGGCGGCACCGCAGTGGTCGGGGCCGGGGTGTTTTCGGTGTGGTGGGGCGATCACGCCGCGCTGCAACGCGCCAAGGCGATGACCGGCGGGCCGGGGCAAGCCGCGTTCGGCGGGTGGATGACGATCGCCAATGACGACACGGTGACGGTCTATTCGCCGCATATCGATTTTGGCCAGGGATCGCATACCGCGCTGGCGCAGATGCTGGCCGACGAGCTCGATGCCGATTGGGCGCATGTGCGGGTTGAACAGGCGCCGGCCGATTATGCTTTTGGCAACACCGCGCTGGCCAAACTGTTTGTGCCGGGGATGGCCGGGATGCCGGCGCTGGCGCATCTGCCCGATGCGGTGTTTTCGCTGATCGCGCGCAATGCGCCGCTGCAGGTAACCGGCGGATCATCGGCGATCCGCGCCACCGGGCAATTCAGCATGCGCGTGGTCGGCGCCGCCGCGCGCCAGGCGCTGGTTGATGAAGCCGCCGCCCGGCTGAACGTGCCGGCGGGCGAACTGACCACCGCCAAGGGGCGGGTAACCCATGCCAAATCGGGCCGCAGCTTGCGCTATGGCGAACTGGCCGAGGCCGCCGCGCAGCGCAGCCTGCCCGATGATCCGCCGCTGAAAACGCGCGACCGCTTTACCCTGATCGGCAAGCCGATCGATCGGCTCGACATCCCGGCCAAAGTCAACGGCAGCGCGACCTATGGCATCGATTTTGCCCTGCCGCAGATGCGCGTGGCGACGGTGATCGCCGCGCCGGTGCGCGGTGGCAAGCTGCAATCGGTTGACCATGCTCCGGCGATGGCGGTGCACGGGGTGGAACGCGTGATCGCGCTCGATTCCGCGGTGGTGGTCGTGGCCAATGGCTATTGGCCGGCGCTGAAAGGCGCGCGAGCGCTGACCCCCAAATTCAGCGATGGCGGCCATGGCGGGCTGACCAGTGCGGGGATCTTTGCCGCGCAAGCGGCGCTGATCGACGCGGGCAAACCCGATCATCATTATGGCAGCGGCGATGTTGGCGCCGCGCTGGCAGCACCTGGCGCGCGCACGCACCATGCCGAATATCGCGTGCCGTTTCTGCACCAGGCGGCGATGGAGCCGTTTGCGATGACCGGGCATCACCACGATGGCCGGCTCGATGTATGGGGCGCGACGCAGGACCCGATCCAGACGCGCAACCTGCTCGCGCAGTTTTCCGGGCTGCCGGTCGATCGGGTGACGTTCCATCCGATGATCATGGGCGGCGGGTTTGGCCGGCGGTTTCCGCCCTATACCCAGATCATCGAACAGATCGCGCGCGTGGCGATGGCGGTCGATTATCCGGTCAAGCTGATCTGGTCGCGCGAAGAGGATGTCAAACAGGGCGCCTATCGCCCGCAATCGATGGGCCGGTTGCAGGGCGCGCTGGGCCATGATGGCCGCATCAGCGGCTGGCAGAGCGACTATGCGCAACTTGCCGATGCTGAAAGCGAAACGGTGTTTCCCTATGTGGTGCCGGCCACCGCGCGGCGCCATTACAAATACATTTCCAACCAGGTCGATGCCTTTTGGCGGTCAGTCAATTCGACCCAGCACGGGTTTTACAACGAAAGCTTTATCGACGAACTGGCGCATCTGGCCGGGGCCGACCCCTACCAGTTCCGCCGCGCGCATCTGCCGGCGGGCGGGCGCCATCTGGCCGTGCTCGATGCCGTGGCGCAGCGCAGCGGTTGGGGCAGCGCGCTGCCCGCCGGCAGCGGGCGCGGCATCGCGCTGGTCGAAAGCTTTGGCACGATCTGCGCGCATGTGATCGAGGCTGGGGTGGACCCCGACGGTACGGTGCGGCTGCACAAAGTCTGGGCGGTGGTTGATTGCGGGCTGACGGTCAATCCGCGCAATGCCGCCGCGCAAGTGCAGGGGGCGGTGCTGATGGGCCTGTCCACCGCGCTGGGCGAGGCGATCACGCTGACCGGCGGCGCGGTCGATCAATCGAGCTTTCCCGATTATCCGGTGATCAAGCTGGCCGAAGCCCCGGCGATCGATGTCCACTTTATCGAAAGCGGCGCGGCGATCGGCGGGATCGGCGAACCGGGGCTGCCCCCGGCCGCACCAGCGCTGGCCAATGCGCTGTTTGCTGCCACCGGCAAACGCATCCGCACGCTGCCGATTGGGCGCACACTGGTCTGACCCGCACGGGCAGCGCAAAAAAGGCGGGCGGTTCGGCGTTGCGGCGGCGGGCGCATCGGCGCTATGCCGCCGGGCATGATCAAGGCCGGCCTGCATCACCTGACCCGTTATCGCTATGCCCGGCCGGTGCGGCTGGGGCCGCAGGTGATCCGCCTGCGCCCGGCGCCGCACAGCCGCACCGCGGTGCCCAATTATGCGCTGAAGATCAGCCCGGCCAATCACTTCATCAATTGGCAGCAGGACCCGTTCGGCAATTGGCAGGCGCGGGTGGTGTTTCCCGAGCCGGTCGATCATTTTTCGATCGAGGTCGATCTGCTGGCCGATCTGGCGGTGATCAACCCGTTCGATTTCTTCGTTGAAGACTACGCCGAAACTTACCCGTTCACGTACGAGCCGCGCTTGGTCACCGATCTGGCCGCGTGCTTTGAATGCGAAGCGCAAGGGCCGCGCTTTGCCGCGCTGGTCGAGCGGTTTCGCGGCACCAGCGAGCGCACGATCGATTTTCTGGTGGCGATCAACCAGGCGGTCAACCAGGCGGTCGATTATGTGATCCGGCTCGAGCCGGGGGTGCAGGAACCCGAAGAAACGTTGACCATCGGCAGCGGGTCGTGCCGCGATTCGGCGTGGCTGCTGGCGCAAGTCTTGCGGCATCTGGGTTTCGCGGCGCGGTTCGTGTCGGGCTATTCGATCCAGCTGACCCCCGATGTGGCCGCGGTCGACGGGCCGCGCGGGGTGTCGCACGATGTGTGCGATCTGCATGCATGGACCGAAGTCTATGTGCCGGGCGCCGGCTGGCTGGGGCTCGATGCGACCTGGGGGCTGTTTGCCGGCGAGGGGCATATCCCGCTTTGCGCCACCCCGCATTACCGTTCGGCCGCGCCGATCGAAGGGGCGGTGCTCGAACAGGTCGCCGCCGAATTCGATTTCGCGATGTCGGTGTCGCGGATTGCCGAGGCGGTGCGGATCACCAAGCCGTTTACCGAGGAGCGCTGGGACGCGTTGCTGGCGCTGGGCGATGCGGTCGATGCCGCGCTGGTGCAGCAGGATGTGCGGCTGACCATCGGTGGCGAGCCGACTTTTGTGCGCGATGGCGATTTCGAGGCGGGCGAATGGAATGCCGATGCGGTGGGGCCGACCAAGGCGCTCTATGCCGACCGGCTGATCCGCGCCCTGCGCGATGATTTTGCGCCGGGGTCATTGCTGCATCACGGCCAGGGCAAATGGTATCCCGGCGAGAGCCTGCCGCGCTGGGGCTACAGCCTGTACTGGCGCAAGGATGGCGTGCCGGTGTGGCGCGATGCCGCGCTGATCGCGCCGGCGCAGGACGCCAGTGCGCCGACACTGGGTGACGATGATGCGGCGCGGTTTTTGACCGATACCGCGCTGGCGCTGGGGCTCGATCCCGAATTCGTCCAGCCGGTGTTCGAGGATGCGGTCGAATGGATCGTGCGCGAGGCGCAATTGCCCGACAATATCGCGCCGACCGACCCGCATCTCGATGATCCCGAAGCGCGCGCGCGGATCATGCGCACGTTTGAACGCGGGCTCAGCCGCCCGGTCGGCTATGTGCTGCCGGTGCAGGCGTGGTGGCAGGCGAGTGCGCGCCATCCGGCGCGGCGCTGGCGCAGCGAACGCTGGCGGGTGCGGCGCGGGGTGCTGTTTGCCGCGCCGGGTGATGCCGCACTCGGCTATCGCCTGCCGCTGGGATCGCTGCCGCATGTGCCCAAAAGCGATTATCCCTATATCCACCCGCGCGATCCCGCCGAACCGCGCGGCGATCTGGGCGATCTGCGCGCGGCGGTGGCCGAACGCAGCCAGCAGGCGCGCGATTCGGGGGTGCTGGCGCGGCCCGGCACCGCCGCGCCGGTGTCGGATCCTTCGGGCCATATCGAACAAGTGGCGATCGAGGGGGCGGTGCGTACCGCGATGACGGTCGAACCGCGCGGCGATCATCTGTGCGTGTTCATTCCCCCGGTCGAAAGCCTGGAGGATTGGCTCGATCTGATTGCCAGTGTCGAACAGGTGGCGGAAAGCAGCGGCCTGCCGGTGCGGATCGAAGGCTATCCGCCGCCGCCCGATCCGCGGCTGATGGTGTTGAAAGTAACCCCCGATCCGGGGGTGATCGAGGTCAATATCCAGCCCGCCGCATCGTGGCGCGAGGCGGTGGCGATTACCGAAACGCTGTATGAGCGGGCGCGGCAGGTCGGGCTGACCGCCGACAAGTTCATGATCGACGGGCGCGCCACCGGCACCGGCGGGGGCAATCATATCGTGCTGGGCGGGCCCAGCCTGCTCGATTCGCCGTTCATCCGCCGGCCCGATGTGCTCAAATCGCTGGTGCTCTACTGGCAGCGCCACCCGTCGCTGTCGTACCTGTTTTCGGGGCTGTTCATCGGGCCGACCAGCCAGGCGCCGCGCATCGACGAAGCGCGCCACGATGCGCTGTACGAACTGGAAATCGCGCTGGCGCAGATCCCGCCGGGCGATGCGCCGCAGCCGCCGGCCTGGCTGGTCGATCGGCTGTTGCGCAATCTGCTGGTCGATGTGACCGGCAATACCCACCGCACCGAAATCTGCATCGACAAGCTGTTTTCGCCCGATGGTCCGACCGGGCGGCTGGGGCTGGTCGAATTTCGCGGCTTTGAAATGCCGCCCGATGCGCGGATGTCGCTGGCGGCGCAATTGCTGATCCGCGCGCTGGTCGCATGGTTCTGGCGCGAACCGCAGCACGGGGCGCTGGTGCGCTGGGGCACGCAATTGCACGACCGGTTCATGCTGGGGCACCATGTCTGGGCCGATTTTCTCGATGTGCTGGGCGATCTGGCGCGCGCCGGTCATGCCTTCGATCCGGTGTGGTTCGAGGCGCAGCGGCAGTTCCGTTTCCCCGTCCACGGCAGCGTGCAGGCGGGCGGGGTCACGCTCGAAATCAGCCATGCGCTCGAACCGTGGAACGTGCTGGGCGAAACCGGCGCGATCGGCGGCACTGTGCGTTATGTCGATGCATCGACCGAACGGTTGCAGGTGCGCGCCACCGGGCTGGTGTCTGGCCGTCACGTGATTGCCTGCAATGGCCGCCGCGTACCGATGGTGCCGACCGGTCAGCCGGGCGAAGGGGTCGGCGGCGTGCGCTACAAGGCGTGGATGCCGGCCAATTGCCTGCATCCGCAGATGCCGCCGCATGCGCCGCTGACGTTTGACGTGATCGACACCTGGTCGGGGCGGTCGCTGGGCGGCTGTGTCTATCATGTTGCCCATCCCGGCGGGCGCAATCACGATACCGTGCCGGTGAATGCCTATGAAGCAGAGGCGCGCAGGCTTGCCCGATTTGCCGCGCACGGTCATACTCCGGGACCAATCGCGGTGCCGCCGCTCGAACCGCCGGGGGAATTTCCAATGACGCTCGACCTGCGCCGCAGCACAAGCCTCTGATTGCCGCTTGGCCAGCAAGCCCAACTCTGCCCCGGCCCGTGCGCGGCTGCAGGATTATCCGGCGCCGGCCGACGCGCTTGACCTGTTTCGGCTGGCGCCGCCGCCTTGCGCCAATCGCTGGCTGGCGATGGCCAATGGCCTGACCGCGCTGCGCGACGAGGCGGGGATCGGTGTGACCGAAATGGTCGCGCGGCAGATCCAGGAGCTTGGCCTGAGCTTTCGCATGACCGGCGAGGCAGAAGAACGCGCCTGGCCGCTGTCGCCGATGCCGCTGGTGATCAGTGCCGGCGAATGGGCGCATATCGAACGCGGGCTGATCCAGCGCGCCGATCTGATCGAGGCGGTGACCAGCGATCTCTATGGCGAACAGCGGCTGGTTGCCGCCGGCCATCTGCCCGCCGCGCTGGTGACCGGCAGCCGGTTCTTTGCCCGCAATGTGGTCGGCGCCCGCGCCGGCAGCAATGCCCATCACGTGTCCATTTATGCCGCCGATCTGGTGTGCGGGCCGGGCGGGCAGTGGCAGGTGGCGGCGGACCGGCTGCGGCTGGCCAACGGCATCGGCTATGCGCTGGAAAACCGGCTGGCGCTGTCACGGAGCACCGGCGCGCTGCTGGGTGATCATCATGTGCGGCGGCTGGCGCAGTTCTTTGCCGATCTGCGCAGCGGGATTGCCGCCGCCTGCACCCGCGAAGCGCCGCGCATCGCGCTGCTGACCCCGGGGCGGCTCAACCAGTCGTACCCCGAACAGGCGCATCTGGCGCGCTATCTGGGGTTCCCGCTGGTCGAAGGGCGCGATCTGACGGTCAGCGGCGACCGGCTCTATGTGCGCACGATCGCCGGGCCGAAACGGATCGACGCGCTGTGGCGGTGGATCGATACCAATGCGCTTGATCCGCTGGCGTTTGATGCGCGCAGCGCGATCGGGGTGCCCGACGGGTTTGAAGCCTGGCTGCGCGGCGGGGTCGAACTGATCAACGCGCCCGGCGCCGAAGTGTGCGAATCGCCCGCGTTTGCCGCGCTGGTCCCGCGCCTGTTGGCAACGCTGTGGGGAGAGACGCCGATCCTGCCCAGCGTGACAACCTGGTGGTGCGCCGATCCCGATCAGGCGGCGCTGATGCGCGACCAGCTCGATTCGGCGATGATCGTCTCGGCCTTTGCGCGCAAGGTCGATGGTCTGCCGGCGGGGCGCGGGCTCGCCGGGGGCACGCTGTCGCCGGTCAATCGCGCGCGGCTGTTGACCGCGATGGAGCGCCGCCCGATCGATTTCTGCGGCCACCCGGTGCAGCCGCTGGCGACCACCCCGGCGCTGATCGACGAACGGTTTGTCCCGCGCGCCTTTACCATCCGCGCGTTTGTCGCGCGCGGTGCCGACGGGCGCTGGATGGTGATGCCGGGCGGGTTTGCCCGGCTGTCGTCGCCGGGGCAGGCGCAGGGCGGCTGGCTCGATGAAGGCGATTTGTCCGCCGATGTGTGCATTGTCGATGACAGCGCGCCCGCCGCGCCGGTCGCCTCGCGGATCGATGATCAGCCGCGCGTGGTGCGCGGTGGCGGCATTCTCGCCAGCCAGGCGGCGGACAACCTGTACTGGTTTGCCCGCTATGTCGAACGCTCGGAAATCATCCTGCGCGTGATCCGCGCGGTGCTCGGCAGCCTGATCGAAGTCGACGCCGCCGCCGGCAGCAATCCCGAAGCGGTCGCCGCGCTGGTCGCGCTGCTGGTCGAATGGGGCACGATCGCCCCGGCGACGCGGCGCTTGCGCCCCGGGCAGATTGCCCATGCCGCGCTCACCGAAACCACCCTGCCGGGGGGGATCGGCACGATCATGGCGCGGGTGCGCACGGCGGGCCTGACGCTGCGCGACCGGTTTACCCCCGATTTCTGGCGGATTGTCAGCCGGCCGCTGCCGCAGCTCGATTCGCACCGGCCCGGTGCATTGTTGCGGGTGGTGCGCGAACTGATCGAACGTTCGGCCGCGCTGTCGGGGATGCTGGCGGAAAATTTCAACCGCGGCCCGTCGTGGCGGTTCATCGATCTGGGCCGGCGGATGGAGCGCGCCTTGGCGATTACCGAAACGGTTGCCGCGCTGGGCATGGGCGATGTCGGCGATCCGGCCGGGGCGCTGGGCGTGCTGCTCGATCTGTCGGACAGCCAGATTACCTATCGCGCGCGCTATCTGACCGGGCCGCGTCGCGATCCGGTGCTCGATCTGCTGCTGCTCGATCCCGACAATCCGCGCAGCCTGATGCATCAGGTCAATACCATTGCCGATCATATCGCCGCGCTGCCGAGCCTGGGCGAAGACATGATGCCCGAAGCGCCCTTGCTCGAGGCGCGCGCGGTGCAGGGCCCGTTGCGCGCGACCACCATCGAGGCGTTTGATGCCGATCTGCTCAAGCAGACCGAAGAACGCCTGCTGGCGCTGTCGGAGACGATTGCCGCGCGCTATTTCCTGCAATTCGAAAAAAGCCGCAGCAGCGGTGGTGACAGCCTGTTGGCATGATGCTCTATGATGTCCGCCATCTGACCACGGTCGTCTATGACAGCCCGGTGCAACTGGCGCGGTTCAACTTGCGGTTGCGCCCGGCGCCGTGGCCGGGGCAGGTGCTTGATCGCTTCACCCTGACGATCGATCCGCCGCCGGCCTCGATTCAAGAGGAAACCGGGCCCTATCTGGTCAATCGCAGCCGGCTGATGATCCGCCGCCCGCTGTCGCGGTTGCGCATCGAAAGCCGGTTTCGCGTCGAAGTGTCCGAACCGGGGCTGATCGCGGCGATGTATGGCGGCCTGGCCGATCTGCCCGGCGCGGGCGGGCCGAGCGTGGCCGATGTGCGCGAGCGCGCGATGCGCAGCCGCGATCTTTCGGCGATGGGGCCGGCGGGCTATCTCTATCCCTCGCAGATGGCGCCGCATTCGGCGGAGATTGCGACCTGGGCGGCGCCCTTGCTGCCCGCGCAACAGGGCGTAGTGGCCGCCGGACAAGCGCTGATGCAGGCGATCCACGACGAATTTACCTATGATGGCAGCGCCACCACCGCCGATACCCCGCCCGAAGCGGCGTTTCGCGCGCGCCACGGGGTGTGCCAGGATTTTGCCCATGTGATGATCGTCGCCGCGCGCGCGCACGGCATTCCCGCCGCCTATGTCAGCGGCTATCTGCGCACGATCCCGCCGCCGGGGCGGCCCCGGCTGGTCGGCGCCGATGCCACCCATGCCTGGGCGGCGCTGTGGTGCGGTGATGAACTGGGGTGGATCGGGTTTGATCCGACCAATGCCACGCTGGCGCGATCGGACCATATCTTTACCGCGATGGGGCGCGATTATGCCGATGTCGCCCCGCTCGACGGGGTGTTCCACGGCGGCGCCGGGCAGACCATGACGGTAGCGGTGGACGTGGTGCCGGTCGAAGGCAGTTGATCAGCCGGTAACGCGCCAGAACAGCATGTGGCTGGCCGGCGACAGATTGACCGGTTGCAGCCACGGCGGGGTCTGGCCGCGCAGCAACTGCGCCATGAACCCGTTGGGGGCATAGAACCGGTAATTGGCGGGTTCGGCAATGTCGGGGCAGACCGCGATCATCGTCGCATGGCGGCGCTTGATGATCGCATGCGCTTCGTCGGGGGTGCCCAGAAACGCGGCGATCACATCGTGCATGCCGGCGGCGCCGCGATGGTGGCCGGTGGCGACCACGCGCTGGTGCGACCGCACGAGGATATCGGGGCCGATGTCCATCGGCAGGAACAGGTCGGTCGGCGGCAGGGTATCGAGCGCCTGCGCGGCGATCGCGTAATTGCAGTGCGATACCAGCGGCGCGCCGGTCGCGGTGGTGGCGGCGTTGCGCGGCGCAGTCAGCTTGATCCACGCGATCGCCGGCAGCGGCGGCATCAGCGCGAGCAGGATCGCGGCATAGCCGGCGATGCGCGGGAGCGGCTTTGCCGTGCGCAGCGCGATGATCGCGCGCATCACCACCGCGCCGGTCGGCACCGCGGCAATGCCGCAGGCGGTCGAGGCGGCGCGCGCCAGCATCGCCGCGATCAGCAGCGCGGCAGCAAGGATCAGCACATGGTCGCGCCACCATGCGCGGTCTGGTGCGGTGCGGGCATCGCGCCACAGCCACAGCGCGCAGGCAAGCCCGACCAGCGGCACGCCGATCGTTTCAAAGGCGATGACCGGGGGCAGGTACCAGAACGGCATGCCCTCGGACACGCCCTGATACCAGAAGCGATAGACCAGCGGATCGAGCGCGACAAACGCGCCGCCGCGGCATTGCGGCGCCGCGCCGAGATAGAGCCCCAATGTGGCCGCGCCGGTGAGCGCGAGCAGGCCCAATGCCACCACCAGCCGGTCCGGGCGCAGCACGGCCAAGGCCGCGCAACCCGCCGCCGCGGTGGCAAACAGCGCCAGATGCACCGGCGAGACCTGATCGCAATGCGTGGCCAGATCGCCAAACCCGCGTGTGGCAACAAAGATCACCGCGCTGCCCAGCGCCAAAGTTCCCGCCGCCGCTGCCAGCCCGGCAAAACGGTCGCGCCCCTGGCCGATCAGCCCGCGCAGCGCCAGCACGCCGAGGAAGGCGGCGGTCATCGGCAGCCCTTCGATCGAAATGGCCAGCAAGGCGGCCAGCGACAGCCCGATCGCGATCCCGCCGGGCACCGCCTTGCGCGCGGCGAGGCCGTTGAGCGCGGCCAAGGCCAGCACCACCTGCCAGCCGTGGTGATCGATCCGCAGCGGGGTCATCTGAAACAGCAGCGGACC
>Ga0164296_1000133_pt1 | contig 93082 bp, 79 predicted proteins | sample GEODES057metaG_FD_113533 | JGI IMG/M metagenome (GOLD analysis project Ga0164296, IMG submission 113533) | Dystrophic lake water microbial communities from Trout Bog Lake, Wisconsin, USA - GEODES057 metaG | ecosystem: Environmental > Aquatic > Freshwater > Lake | place: USA: Trout Bog Lake...
TGGCCTTAGTGTATTGGTTGCAGAAAGTGGCAAGGTAGCGATTTTCGCGAAAAGTTCATAGATGGTAGATCGCAGTTCATGGTAGATTGGTGATAATGACCTGTTTGTGACGGAAATTGTTCATGGTTCCTAGTTGATGGTCCATTGTTGATAGTCCATAGCCAATGACCAATGCCGCGCAGCAAATGACCAATGACCCAATGACCCAATGACCCAATGACCCAATGACCCAATGACGCGCAGCAAATGACCAATGACCCAATGCCGCGCAGCAAATGACTTAATGACCTAAAGACCAATACCCTTATTGTCCCAAAGCATCTTCTACCCAGGCTTTACCCCAGTTATCCAATTGCTCAGGGGTCCATAGTGAGGGGTAGAACACCCGTTTCTGAAAACGCGGGGGAAGGTACTTTTGCCAATTTGTTCCACCTGTAGCTTTGATCTCATCCGGTTCGCGGTTCAGGTAACGGACAGCCGATTTATAATGCGCCAGCGGCCAGTTGACGTTTACATTGATGTCAAGCTTACGTAATTCTTCTTCCAGCGCCGGACTTGATCGCCCCTGAGTTTGAAAATTTATTAGTAAGGCATTAAAATTGGTTTGCGTTGTAGACTTTGCCAGTTCGATAAAAGATTTGGAATATTTTTTTTCGAATTGCTTTAGCGTTAAGGTCTTCTTTCCGGTAGAAAGTTCGGTGGCGCCGAATTTCCAATAGATATAGTCAAACTGTGCTTCAAAATCAGCATTTGCCAATTCGTCTCTTTTATCTTTTGCTACCAGGTTTATGAAATCTGTGGCATATATTTCGATCTGACGGTATTGTCCGCTTTGAAAACCGCTTGAAGGCAGAAGCGACATACGGAATTGCAAAAATTGTTCCTTCTCCATACCATCTACCATTATAGCGAACGACTGGGTTAGGGACTCAAAATAACGGTTTATACGTTTGACCCGGGCGGTAAAAAAATCGGGGTCCAGATCTGTGCTTTGAGCTATCTGACGACATTCGTGAAGCGCCATTTTGAAATACAACTCCGTGACCTGATGGTACATGATGAAGATCTCTTCATCCGGAAATGGCGTTTTGGGATTTTGGAGACTTAAAAGGGTGTCAAGATGTATATAATCCCAATAGGTAAGGAAGTCTGCATAAAGCAAGCCATCAAGGTAGGAAACCATATCCTGACCCATAGCTTCGTATTTTTCCTGTAGTTGGGCAATGCGTTTTTCGATTTCGGAAGAGATGCTCATAAATGGTTATTGCATCACCAAAGGTATAAGGTTGCACAACAGAAACAAAGCCGTAATTTCCGGCTAGAACTAAAAAAGAACTGAAACCAGCATCCCGGCTTCCGGACTTAAACGAAGTTCCCGACTAATATAACAGCCTGAATTTGATGGTATGATCAATGGCTTTTAATTCATTTAATACCCGTTTGCTGTACCCGGCGTGTACATCCGTTATTACATAACCAATTTGTGAGTTAGTGACCAGGAATTCACCAACAATGTTGATGTTATGGCGCGCAAAAACTTCGTTTATCTGAGCAAGTATACCCGGAACGTTAGTGTGTATATGGATGATGCGATGTGCACTATCATTGCGCGGAGGTTGCAAATCGGGAAAGTTGCAACTCATATGCGTCTTGCCTTCATTCATAAAACCCATAACCCTTTTTGGAATAAAGTCGACATTACGGGGGTTGTATTTTGGATCATCGAAAATAATGATCCCGTTTTCGCAGGCAGTTTCAGACAAACGCCTGCCCGATACGCGGCCTAAAATGCCGATTACTTTCAGCCTTTCAGCATTTTCAATTTGTTCAGGAGTAGGTTGGTTCTCTTCATCACAGAGCAAAACACCGGCTTCCTGCAAATATTTTTCTTCTATAACTTCCTTGTGCCTGATGTCGTATCCTTCCTTACGCATCTGGTCAATTGCCTCTTCATCAACATTGCCCACTACCAGGCATTTGATCCGATTTTTGGGATACGAAATTGCACGAGGCAGCTTGTTGATGTATAAAAATTCATCAAAGCTCGGCGTGATATGATCTGCTTTTTCGGCAACCGACTTACGTTCGATATTTTCTGTAAAAGCAAAGAATTTTTTTATCAATCCCGATTCTTTTAGCTGGAAATCTGAGTAACCATCCCCAATGCCAAAAATCTCGCCTACCAGGTTCATTTGTTTTAACAGTTTTACCTTACCACCTTCCTGCGAAAGTGGGTTTTCACCGTCGTAACCAATAATATTATCATGCTCGTCAAACACAAACGTGTTGGCGTAGATATTTTCTTTTTTTATGAAATAATCGGTAACAACCGGCGTAATAAATTCCTTAAAACCGCCTGATACAATGTAAACGTTATCCTGATGTTGCTTAAAAAAGTTGCTGTTACGAGAGAACGAAGTAGATACTTTTTTCTTAAGATGAGTGATCAACTGCTTTAGGTGCTCGCGATTTGCTTCCAGAAGTTTAACCCGATTTGCCAGGCTCTCGCTGAAAGACAATTTGCCTTCCATGGCTGCATTGGTATAATCTTCGATCTGTTTGTAAATCTTTTCGCGATCAGGGTGCTTTCTTAATGAAATGCGGGCAAGTTCGTCCAAGGCCTCTACCTGGGTAAAGGTGCTGTCGAAATCGATAATAAAGTACTGGTCCATGCTTTGTTCAGGTACGGGAACCGTTCCAAATCCAGATTACAGAAAGGATCGCAGCGGATAAGCGTTGCAAATGTGCAAAATTTTGAGTTGTTTTTGCTTATCCAATGTCTAATAATGTGTATTGGCTACACATTTATCATTTTTTAAAAACGGGCTATTGAATTTTGGAAAAATGATAATGCTGTTTTATGGAATAGCGATCGTTACTTATATAAGTGGGTTTGGCGTCAATTATTACAGCTGATCTTAAGGATTTTCGAGTCTTGTGTCCCTGCCATAACTCACATCGGTGGCTTTAATTACCCGGTAAGCTGTATCAAGTTCGAAATGGTATTTTTTTAATTTTTTATGCCCGAATGAATCTATTCTGAAAGCAAAGTCGATCACATAATAATACAGTCTGTTATTTTCAATACTATCTAACTGTTTTATGTTTTGACTGGCACGATCAGGGCGCTGATAATTTTCGCTATCAACATAATGTTCCATTTTTTTATTATCCCTGTCGCTGATGTGAGCATAGTTTAGCGAAGAATCCAGCGAGGTGATGTAACGTTTTCTTTCTAATGCTGAAAAACTTACAGGAACAAAATACCTCGGGCGGTTGAAAAGATCTTCGGTATAAAGCTTAACCGCCTCATCTGCCTTGCGCTGCTCGGTAGATGCTATGATGCAGCTACAAAACGCGAAAAGTACGATCAGCAATGTTTTTTGTTTGAAAAACATGAAATGGTTTATTGAAATTCAACAGGCTTTTCAGCAATCAGATATCAAAACTAGTGTTTTATCTAGGTATTGCTAATACTTAAAAAGATGATGATCAAATTAATGCGGCACAAACCTGTTTGATCGATTCATCCAAAGGCTTAAAATTAAACCCTATGGCCTTCCTGATCTTGCTATTATCAAAGGCTTTTACCAATGATGCTGTCCTTGCTGAAACTTTATCAATAGCCGGCGGCTTGCTGCTAAACAAGCTTGCAAAAGCCGACCAACGCCAGGCTAATTCCATCATCCACGTACTTGCAGCGATCGATGGCGGTTTGACACCAAAACAAGCCGATATGCGCTTTGTAATATCCTGGTAAGCGATGTTTTCGGCACTGATAATGAAACGTTCGCTGCTGATGGTACTTGCCATGAGCTGGATCATACATTTTGCAACATCTTCTACATCTACAAAACCCATGCTACCTGCCGTGTAAAATTTAAGTCCATTTTTTACCACATTGAATAAGGCGCCGCTGCCTTCAATTCCGGCACTTGGACCGATAATAATAGACGGATTAACGATAACTGCATCAAGTCCTTCTGCAGTTCCTCGCCAAACCTCCATTTCGCTCTCCAGTTTTGATATGGCATAGCCGTCAGTCTCCAAAGCCTGGTCAAGCTGGTCTTTTTCGTTCGTTAATACACCAGGCTTCGCCTGACCAACAGCAGCTACAGAACTTACGTGCACCAATCGGCAATTATTTACCAGGCAAAGGTTTACGATATTTGCTGTGCCATTAACGTTGGTATAGATCATCGATTCTTTGTCAGCTTGTCGAAGCGACACAAATGCGGCACAGTTATAAACCTGGTTTATGCCTTCAAAAGCCTCTTCCAGTGCCGAAAAGTCGAGGAGGTCGGCTTCCACCCATTCTATATTTTGAGCAAGAGGGGCCAATCTTTCCGGAATAACAGCGCTTCGGCGCCTGGTACAACGTATATGATGCCCCTGATCAGCCAGTTGTTTTGCGACTTCGGCACCTAGAAATCCTGTTGCACCAGTAACCAGTATCAATTGACGATCAGATTAAATGTTGTAATGCGCATTATTGCAGCGCAAATATGCTATTTGTTGAACATATAAAAATGCAGTATTTAAGATGTTCATATTTTTACTGCAAAAGCATCATAAATTAAATATGTTTGTTTCCGGAAAATTTGATGAAGTTTAATGAATATCAAAAATTCAAATTGCCCGATTTTCAAATAAAATATGTCTTTAGCTGATTTTTTTTCACCCATATCTCTGGATTCAATTGCTCCTAAAAACGGGTATTTCAGCAGCCATATGGGCGAGCGGATAAGGCATTTTTCATCTGTTTTCCCTGATTTGGATGAACCTGCAGATATAGCCATCATCGGTGTGCAGGATGATCGACAGGCTGTCAATAATTCAGGTTCGGCACTTGCGCCAGATTATGTACGGGTACGTTTGTACCAGCTTTTTGAAGGGGCATATAAAACCCGGATCGTTGACCTGGGTAATATTAAACAGGGCGCTGCAATAACCGACACTTATTATGCGGTTAAAACAGTAGTTGCCGAACTGATCCGTAAAAATATATTACCGATCATTATTGGTGGCGGGCAGGATATCACCTATGCCCAATACCTGGCATATGAAGAGCTTGAACAAAAGGTTGACATGGTTGTTGTCGATCCCCGCTTCGATCTGGACGATGATGTGTTTAGCGGAAGCCTGGAAACAACCTCACAATCATACCTGAACAAGATATTTTTACACGAACCTAATTATCTGTTCAATTTTAGCAACCTGGGCTATCAAACTTATTTCACCAGTCAGCAAAGCTTGCGGGTGATGGATAAACTTTATTTCGATGTACATCGCCTTGGGGAAATAAGTGGTACCGTTGCGGTTGCAGAACCCGTTATCCGTAATGCCAATATGCTTAGTTTTGATATTGGTGCCGTCAGATCATCCGACGCGGCTGGAAATGCCAACGCTTCGCCCAATGGTTTTTACGGTGAGGAAGCTTGCCAGATTGCCCGCTATGCCGGATTTAATGATAAACTAAATTCTATTGGGTTTTACGAATACAACCCAGCCTATGATAATAACGGTCAAACTGCAACCTTGCTGGCCCAAATGATCTGGTATTTTATTGATGGTTTTTATAATCGTAAAAAGGATTTTCCGCTTCACCCAAAATCACAATACCTCATCTATAAAACCAGTTTGAAGCATGAGGATCATGAAGTTGTTTTTGTCAAAAGCAAAAAATCCGACCGTTGGTGGATGCAGGTACCCTATCCCACTACAGGGTCAATGAACGAAAGATTCCACCTGGTGCCCTGCCGTTATGATGACTATAAGACAGCAGTAGCCGGTGAAATGCCGGATCTTTGGTGGCGCACCTACCAAAAGTTGAACTGATCACAATTGATTAATTAATAATACGTTATCAAAATCATGAAATATATATCAATGAAAAAATTGCTGTTATACCTGATCGTCATGTTGCCCCTGCTGGGTTTCGGGCAGGCGCCGCAGTCATTTAATGTTTCCGGAAAACTTGGAAATTTAAATGCACAGGTATTTTTACTTTACCAGGTTGGCTCAAATAAAATTCTCGATTCGTCAAAAGTGGTTAATGGCGTTTTTTCTTTTAAAGGCGACTTGATTTATCCTTCTCTCGGCCAATTGGTTGTCGATTATAAAAGCGTTGGATCTCGAAATCTGAATGATAGTATACCGGATGTACTGGTTTTTTGTTTTGACAAAGGCAACACCACTATTCAAAGTCCCGATTCTGCTTACAAGGCAAAAGTAATAGGATCAGGGATAAATGATCAGTTCCTCAAGTTGTCGGAGATCAGAACAACTGCATCAAATAAAATTAACAAAATTACATCCGATGTTTTGCAAAGTAAAAATGATACCGGTTCTGCTGGTATAAATCTGCAGGCGCAGATCAGGGTGGTACAAACCGAAATGCATCAAAAACTTAAAAGTTTTATACAAACTTATCCCAACAGTTACTTGAGCCTGGTTACAATTGGCGGTTTGGACGGACCCACCCCCGACCCTAATGAATTGCTGCCTTTGCTGGATGGGCTATCGAAAGAATTGCAGGATACAGAAACTGCACGGTCGCTCCGAAATACATTAGAGTCATTAAAAAGCACTGCTATAGGTTCTATTGCACCCGATTTTGAACAAGCTGATACCACCGGGCACCCGGTTAGGTTATCCTCTTTTAGAGGTAAATATGTGTTACTTGATTTTTGGGCTTCCTGGTGCGGACCTTGCCGCCAGGAAAGTCATTTTGTTGTTAAGGCCTTTAATCGCTTCAAAAACAAAAACTTTACGATCCTCAGCGTTTCGCTTGACAGGCCCGATGGAGGCTTTGCCTGGCTGAACGCTATTCGTGCCGATCACCTGGAGGGCTGGACCCACGTTTCCGACCTTAAATTCTGGAACAATTCCGTTGCCCGTCTTTACTATGTGCAAAGTATTCCTAAGAATTTTCTTTTGGACCCGGAAGGTAAAATAATTGCGCAGGACCTGCGTGGCGAAGATCTGGAAGACAAACTGGCCGAAGTGCTGGGTAAATAGTAATTTAATTTCACTTATGCATCTTTAATTGCCTGCTACTGTTTGCACACAATTATGGTACAAGCAATAAAATCTATTAAATTAGTAGATATTAAATATTATTGCTATAATTGAAATCTCAATAATTGATATATGAAGAAAACGATCCTTGCGGTATTGTCTTTATTACCGCTTTTTTCCCTTGCGCAGGATGGCGCATTTACCGTCCATGGCAAAGTTGGCAGTTATACAGCCCCTGCAAAAATTTACCTCATTTACCAATCAAAAGGAACTATTGTAACAGATTCAGTTGTGCTGAGTGATGGTCAGTTTCAATTTAAGGGTACCGTTGGCAAAGTGCCCCTGAACGGATACCTGGTGTTGAACCCCAAAGGAGATGGGCTGAAGTATGTTGATTACAAATCGATTTATATTGAGCAGGGTGATATTAATGTTAACGGAACAGAAAAGCTTGCAAAAGCCATTGTTGATGGACCAAAGGCAAACCAGGACAATGCCCGTTATTTAGCATTGACCAAGCCGATCGATGATGAGCAGGATGCGCATGACGCAAAAGAAAAGGCGGCAACTGAAGAGCAAAAAAAATCTGAACCTTTCCTGCGCCAGTTGGCAGCCGAACAAAAATCACTGGATGCTAAAGAACTGGCAGCATTTAAACAGTTTGTAAACGAAAATCCGGGCTCGTTCATTAGCCTTACGGCTCTTGAAATGCTTACCGCTTACGGTGCTGATTATGCAGAAATTGCCCCTTTGTATGAAAAGCTGAGTCCTGAAATCAAAGATACCCCAACTGGCAAAGAGTTGGGTGAAAGGTTGCCAAAACTTAAAGCAGTTGCACTTGGACAGCCTGCCCCGCTGTTTACTGAAGCGGATACTGCGGGCAATCAGGTAAGTTTGGAATCGTTTAAAGGTAAATATGTGCTGGTAGATTTTTGGGCATCATGGTGCGGCCCATGCCGTCGTGAAAATCCTAACGTTGTAAAGGCGTACGGGAAATACAAGGATAAAAATTTCACCATTATCGGCGTTTCGCTTGATCAGCCTACTGGCAAGCAAAAATGGTTAGACGCTATTCATAAAGATCATTTGACCTGGACACAGGTTTCCGATTTGCAATTCTGGAAAAGCAAAGAAGCTGATTTGTATGCCGTGCGCGGCATCCCTGCAAACTTTTTGCTGGATCCTAGCGGGAAGATCATAGCCAAAAGCTTGCATGGTTTCGACCTGGAGGATAAGCTTGCCGAGATATTTGGCAAGAGTAACACCGCCAGCGGTAGCAAATAAGCACCAAGAGAGATCAAAAAAGCCCGAGGAATTTTCTTCGGGCTTTTTTTTGATCATAAATAAGCTTTCAAACTTATGTAGGTTTGCCTTCTTCCGGACTACAAAAGGTCAAATCCAATATCCCTGCGAAAATACATGCCGTCAAAATAGATCCGGCTGGCATCGGCTGTAGCCTGTTGCAGTGCGTTAAACAAATTGTCCTGTAAAGTACTGATGGCTATTACCCGGCCACCTGTATTGATAATTTCTTCACCCTTGAACGAAGTTCCGGCATGAAAAACATTCGAATTATGAATATTTTCAGCTCCGGTTATTGCTTTATTCTTCAAATAATCGCCAGGGTATCCGCCCGAAACTATCATAACAGTTGCTGCAACTTTATCAGAAATTACCAGATCTTTTGTATTCAGGTTTCCCACGGCTACACCTTCCAGCAGATCAACAAAATCTGACTCTATCCTGAGCATTACGCTTTCGGTCTCGGGGTCGCCCATCCGGCAATTGTATTCTATAACATAGGGCTCACCTTTGCAATTCATCAGTCCTATAAAAATGAAGCCTTTATAGGGTATGTTTTCCTTGTGCAAACCTTCAATAGTTGGGATGATAACTCTTTCTTCTACTTTTTTCAGGAAGGTACTATCAGCAAAGGGAACAGGGGAAACCGATCCCATACCGCCGGTATTAAGGCCAGTATCACCCTCGCCAATTCGCTTATAGTCTTTGGCCTCCGGTAATATCTTATAGTTCTTGCCGTCGGTCATCACAAATACTGAAAGTTCGATGCCTTCTAAAAACTGCTCAATAACAACCTTAGCGCTTGCATCGCCAAACTTTGCATTGTCCAGCATTTCTGTCAATTCATATTGGGCCTCTTCAAGTGTAGTGCAGATCAATACCCCTTTTCCGGCTGCCAATCCATCCGCTTTTAAAACAATCGGTAATCCGGCTGTTTTTAGGTATTCCAAACCATCTTGCAAAGTTTCGCGGGTAAATGTTTGCGAATCGGCAGCGGGTATATGATGCCTTTGCATAAATGCCTTCGAAAAATCTTTGCTGCCTTCTAATTGGGCACCTTCAGCCTGGGGGCCTATAACAGGTATCTTTTTCAACTGTTCATCTGCCAGGAAAAAATCATGGATGCCTTTTACCAGAGGTTCTTCCGGACCAACCAAAACCAGGTCAATATTGTTTTCTAAGGCGAATTCCTTCAATCCCTCAAAATCGGTTGTCTTAATGTCCACATTCGTTCCGTATTGTGGTGTTCCGGCATTTCCAGGTGCAATAAATAGTTTATCACATTTCGGACTTTGAGCAATTTTCCAGGCGAAGGCACTTTCCCTTCCGCCCGAACCGAGGATCAGGATATTCATGCGGGCAAAGATAATCAGCCCCCGCAATATCTTAACCTGAAAGGAAATACTTTTTTAACAGTGATTTCAGCAGGTAGATTTAATTCAAATTTCATCTATTAAGTGAAAGATTGATTTTATAGTATGGTGATTGAGGGAAGTTCAGGAGCAAATCAAATCAGCAATTAAAAACAATCAGGTGTAAACTGTTTTTTTGCAGATGCCATTCCCGCAATAACTTTTAAAATCAGGTGCTTAATAAAAGAAAAAATAACCTTTCAACTTTCCAACCTTCAAACTTTCCAACTACAAAACGTACCTTTGCCTGCCATTATGACCTCTCAGGGTGCAATGGCGCAATTGTTGACTCATGAAAGCATATTGATTTATTATGTTAGATTTTATAAGCAAGCTTTTCGGCAGCAAGTCCGAACGGGACGTAAAAGGTGTACAGCCTATTGTTGAAAAGATAAAAGCAGAATTTGCCAAACTCGATGGTATCAGTAACGACGAGCTTAGGGCAAAAACTATCGCATTTAAGGAAACCATCAAAGAAGGATTAACTTCGATTGATGCTGAGATACAGGAAATTAAGGACAAGATAGAGTCTAACCCCGATCTGGATGTTACCGAAAAAGTTGAACTTTATCGCCAGGCCGACAAACTTGAAAAAGATCGCAACAAGGAACTGGAAGTTATTTTGATGAATATACTTCCCGAAGCTTTTGCTGTTGTAAAAGAAACAGCACGAAGGTTCAAGGAAAATAAGGAACTGGAGGTTACAGCCAGCCAATTTGACCGGGAATTAGCTGCCCGTAAAAGTAACGTGGTGATCAAAGGCGAAAAAGCTTTCCACCACAATACCTGGATCGCTGCCGGCAATGAAGTAACCTGGGATATGGTGCACTACGATGTGCAGCTGATTGGTGGTACCGTTTTGCATGAAGGAAAGATTGCTGAAATGGCGACAGGTGAGGGTAAAACACTGGTTGCTACGTTGCCAGCCTATTTGAACGCGCTCGCTGGTCAGGGTGTTCACATTGTTACGGTTAACGATTACCTTGCCCGACGCGACTCGGAATGGATGGGCCCTTTATATGAGTTCCATGGCCTTTCGGTAGATTGTATCGATAAACACGAGCCAAACTCAGAAGAGCGACGTAACGCTTATTTAGCCGATATCACCTTTGGTACCAATAACGAATTTGGTTTTGATTACCTGCGTGACAATATGACACGCAGTCCGGAAGAGCTAGTACAGCGTAAATTACATTACGCGATGGTTGACGAGGTTGACTCTGTATTGATTGATGATGCCCGTACACCTTTGATCATTTCTGGCCCTATTCCGCGCGGCGATGAGCATGAATTTTACGAGCTTAAACCACGTATTGAACGATTGGTAAATACCCAAAAAGCATTTATCAACCAGGTTTTAAATGAGGCTAAAAAGTTGATCGCCGAAGGTAAGACCAGTACCGATGATGGTGGCCTGGCCTTATTACGCGCCCACCGTGGTTTGCCTAAAAGCAAGGCGCTGATAAAGTTTTTGAGCGAAGGAAGTCATAAAAATGTACTCCTGAAAACCGAAAACTATTACATGCAGGATCAGGGTAAAGAAATGCCTAAGGTTGATTCAGAACTGTATTTTATCATTGATGAGAAAAATAATCAGGTTGAACTGACAGAAAAAGGTATTGAGCTGATCACCGCTTCGGGCGAGGATCCGCATTTCTTTGTAATGCCTGATGTAGGCAGCGAGATCGCTGAAATTGAAAAATCAAATTTAAGCAGTGAAGAGAAAGTTGCCAGGAAAGATGCTTTGATGCGGGATTTTTCGATCAAATCAGAACGAATCCATTCTGTAAATCAATTGCTGAAAGCTTACACGCTATTTGAAAAAGATACAGAATACATTATTGATGAAGGAAAAGTAAAGATAGTTGATGAACAAACCGGTCGTATTTTAGATGGACGACGTTATTCGGATGGTTTGCATCAGGCCATAGAGGCAAAGGAAAATGTGAAGGTTGAAGATGCAACGCAAACCTTTGCGACGATCACCCTGCAGAACTATTTCAGGATGTACCATAAACTTTGTGGTATGACCGGTACTGCGGTGACAGAAGCTGGTGAGTTTTGGCAGATCTATAAATTGGATGTGGTAGAAATACCAACAAATACTAAAGCTATACGTGATGACCGGGAAGACCTGGTTTACCGTACTGTTCGCGAAAAATATAATGCCGTTGCAGATGAAATCACCAAGTTAACACAAGCCGGACGTCCGGTGCTTGTAGGTACTACGTCGGTTGATATTTCAGAATTACTCAGCCGTATGCTTAAGCTGCGCGGCATCAAACATAATGTGTTAAATGCTAAACTTCACCAGAAGGAAGCAGACATCGTAGCCGAAGCCGGTAAGTCGGGCACGGTAACCATCGCAACCAACATGGCTGGTCGCGGTACCGACATAAAACTTGGCCCGGGTGTTAAAGATGCAGGTGGTTTGGCGATAGTGGGTACTGAAAGACACGAGTCGCGCCGTGTGGACCGTCAGTTACGTGGTCGTGCAGGGCGCCAGGGCGACCCTGGTTCTACGCAATTCTTCGTGTCGTTAGAGGATAACCTGATGCGCCTGTTCGGATCCGAGCGTATTTCTAATCTGATGGTTAGGATGGGTATTGAGGAAGGTGAAGTGATTCAGCACTCCATGATCACCAAATCTATCGAACGTGCACAGAAGAAAGTTGAAGAAAACAACTTCGGGATCCGTAAACGTTTGCTTGAGTACGATGATGTGATGAATTCACAACGTACTGTAGTTTATGCCAAGCGTAAAAATGCGCTGTTTGGCGAACGACTTGAAGTAGACATCAACAATACCATATTTGATGTGGTTTCTGATGTTGTTACAGAGTTTAAAGAAGCAAATAATTACGATGGGTTTCAATTGGAGATCATCCGGGTGTTTTCTGTTGATACTGCTATCAGCGCGGAGGAGTTTGCAGATACAAACCTGAATGCGTTGGTCGAAAAGGTATTTCACGAAGTTACCTTGTTTTACAAACGCAAGGCAGAGGCTGTGGCTCAACAGGCTTTCCCGGTAATTAAAGATGTGTTTAATACCCGGGGCGAATACGTTGAAAATATCGTTGTGCCTTTCACTGATGGTATTCACGGTATTCAGGTAGCGGTTCCACTTAAAAAAGCGGTTGAAAATAAAGGTGCCGAAGTATTTAAATCTTTTGAAAAGAACGTTGTTTTATACCTGATCGATGATGCATGGAAAGAGCATTTACGTGAAATGGACGAATTAAAACAATCAGTGCAAAACGCCGTTTACGAACAAAAGGACCCTTTATTGGTTTATAAATTTGAAGCTTTTGAATTGTTCCGTTCAATGCTGGCTAATGTGAACAAGGAAGTGGTGAGCTTCCTGTTCAGAGGGGGAATCCCGGTTCAGCAGGCCGAAGAAGTTAGGGAAGCAAGACCGGAGCCGAAACTCGACCTGCGGAAATTGCGCACTTCAAAACCTGAATTGGTTTCAGAAACAACACAGGGTGGTATACCGGTAGATGATACCCGTGAATTACAAAAAACCGCCCCGGTACGTGTAGAGCAGAAAATAGGTAGAAACGATCCATGCCCTTGCGGAAGCGGAAAGAAATATAAAAACTGCCACGGTGTAGGGCAGGTTTAGTTGGAATGTCGGTCGAAGGAAATTATTGGTGTTACGCCTGGTCGATAACATCAGTTTGACACCGGTCAATTTAATGCAGATTTAAACATGAAGACAACAGCATCAGGTCATATCGCTTTTGGCAATATTATCCGATGCTGTTTTTTTATGATGTTGATAAGCCAAACTTTAAGCCTTTCAGCTCAAAACAAAGGGAAAGTGGATGTTTTCAAAGATCCACGAGTGGATACCCTGATCTCGAGGCGGGCCGAATTGGATAGGCTTACCGGATTAGATCAGGTACCCGGTTTTCGTGTTCAGATTTATACCGGGGCCAATCGTAAAGATGCCTATGCTGCCCAGGCTAAATTTCAGGAACAATTTCCCGATATTCGCAGTTACGTGATCTATAGTGATCCTAACTTTAAGGTGCGTGCCGGCGACTTTCGCTCACGTGCCGATGCTGAAAAGTTACAGGCCGATCTGAAGAAATGGTTCACAGGCACATTTATTATCACCGAAAAAATCAACCAGCAAAAGGCTGAAAGCGCAGATGAATAAAGAAAAGATACAGGAGTTATCCCAGAATATTTTTGACGAAGTAGTAGCCAATCGCCGTCATTTACACAGCCATCCCGAACTTTCGTTCAATGAAGTAGAAACTTCGGCCTTCGTAGCAAAAAAGCTGGATGAACTTGGTTTGCAATACGAGCGTATGGCTGATAACGGTTTGGTTGCCCTTATCAAGGGAGCAAAGCCTTCGGATAGGGTAGTAGCCCTGCGCGCTGATATGGACGCGCTACCCATCCTTGAGGCAAATGATGTTTCTTACAGATCGCAAAATGCCGGCGTAATGCACGCATGCGGGCATGATGCACATACATCATCATTATTAGGCACAGCCAAAATATTGACTCAGTTAAAAGATGAGTTTGCCGGTACTGTAAAGCTTATCTTTCAACCTGCTGAAGAAAAATTGCCGGGCGGTGCCAGTTTGATGATCAAGGAAGGCGTTTTAGAAAATCCAAAACCACAGGCAGTACTTGGCCAGCATGTTATGCCTTTGATCGATGCCGGTAAGGTAGGCTTCAGAGCCGGAAAATACATGGCATCTACAGACGAACTTTATGTAACCGTTAGGGGTAAAGGTGGCCATGGTGCACAACCTCAGCAGAATATTGATCCGGTGATGATCACCGCCTATATGCTCACAGCATTGCAAACCATTGTAAGCCGTTCGGCTGATCCTAAAAGCCCTTCGGTGCTTTCTTTCGGTAAAGTGATCGCCAATGGTGCTACCAACGTGATACCGAACGAGGTTTACCTTGAAGGTACTTTCCGTACGATGGACGAAAACTGGCGGGCAGAAGCACATAAGAAAATGAAGAAAATTGCTGAAGGCGTTGTGGAAGGCTTTGGCGGTACAGTAGACTTTAATATTGTACGAGGCTATCCATTCCTTATCAATGAAGAAAAGCTAACCGCCGCTACCCGTGCCCATGCCGAAGACTACCTGGGCAAAGAAAATGTGCTCGATCTGGATATCTGGATGGCAGCCGAAGATTTTGCTTATTATTCGCAAGTTGCTGATGCCTGTTTCTATCGCCTTGGCACAAGAAACGAAAGCCGGGGCATTACCTCATCTGTCCACACACCAACTTTTGATGTAGAAGAAGATGCGTTCAAGATCAGTACCGGGTTAATGGCTTATCTGGCGTTGAAGCAATTGGGCAATTAGATCACAGATTTTAAGATGATTTTTTTGATTGCACAGATTTTGATCGGTTGGTTAATTTATAGGGATTGATTTTCGGCGTGTGCTTTTATAACGCGGTTGCGTTCGGAGAGAAGGTCGGTCATATATCTTTTCAAAATCAGCCAATTGAATAGTCTACCTAATATTCCCCCGGGCGATTCAAAAGAAAAGATATCTTTCATGAGTGTTTGTCCATTCTCTTTTATAAAGTAATGCTCATGCCGGAAGCTTTTAAAAGCACCCGAAACCATTTCATCAGCAAAGAAATCAGGACGGTTGAATTCGGTGATCTTTGAGGTAAGATTTTGCCAGATGCCGAAATGCTTTGCTCGCCAGGTCACGGTTTCTCCCAAGCCGATCAAACCGCTGGTTTTGCCTGCAATGGCCTTTTCGCCGGTTTGTTTGGTGGATTCAAGGTGCAGATCAATACTACGCGACAAATCAAAGACTACCTCAGCAGGGGCATTTATAATGGTGATCAGCTCTATTTTTGCCATTGGTTAATCGCAGATTGGAACGGATTATTTTGATTACACTGATTTCATCATCTTAAGGAAAAAGTAATCTGTGTCATCAAAAAAATCATCTAAAAATCCGTGATCAAAATTCAGCGTTCTTCGGAAACCTTGGGAAGGGTATCACATCCCTGATATTACCCATACCGGTAACAAATAGCACCAGACGCTCAAAGCCTAAACCAAATCCAGCATGCGGACAAGCGCCGAAACGGCGGGTATCTAAGTACCACCACAATTCTTCTTTAGGGATACCCATTTCGTCCATGCGCTGCTCCAGTTTTTCGAGGCGCTCCTCACGTTGCGAACCGCCTACGATCTCGCCGATGCCCGGGAACAGAATGTCCATGGCGCGTACGGTTTGCCCGTCGTCGTTCTGGCGCATGTAAAAGGCTTTGATCTGTTTCGGATAATCAGTCAGGATAACTGGTTTCTTGAAATGTTTTTCAACCAGGTAGCGTTCGTGCTCTGATTGCAGGTCGGTGCCCCAGCCTTCAATAGGGTACTGGAATTTTTTCTTTTTATTCGGGGTCGATTCTTTTAGTATCTCGATCGCCTCGGTGTAAGTCAGGCGCTGAAAATCATTATCGAGGCAAAACTGCAGTTTGTCGATCAATGAAAGATCGCTGCGTTCATTTTGCGGCTTTTGTTTTTCTTCTTCGGCCAAACGCTGACTAAGGAACTCCAGGTCATCGGCATTTTTAGCCAGTGCTTCCTTAATGACAAATTTCAGGAGTGCTTCAGCAAGATCCATGTTATCAACCAGGTCGTAAAAAGCCATTTCGGGCTCTATCATCCAAAACTCAGCTAAGTGTCGGGTAGTGTTTGAGTTTTCGGCACGGAATGTAGGGCCAAAAGTATAGATATCACTCAATGCCATGGCACCCAGTTCGCCTTCCAGTTGACCGGAGACAGTAAGATTAGTAGCCCGGCCGAAGAAATCCTGTTTGAAATCGATCTCTCCGGTTTCTGTTTTTGGTGGATTTACCAGGTCGAAATTGGTTACATGGAAGGTTTCACCAGCACCTTCAGCATCTGATGCCGTTATGATTGGAGTGTGTAAATAGACAAAACCCCGGTCCTGGAAAAATGTATGGATGGCATGAGATAGGGTATTGCGTACACGGAAAATAGCACCAAATGTATTGGTACGGAAGCGTAAGTGTGCAATTTCGCGTAAAAACTCCAGGCTATGTTTCTTAGGTTGAAGTGGGTATTTTTCGGGATCGCTATCGCCTAAAATTTCTATTTGGCTCGCTTTAACTTCAACTTTCTGGCCTTTACCCAGCGAAGCAACCAATTCGCCAACAACACTGATGGCTGCGCCGGTGGTCAGGCGTTTCAATAAGGTAGGGTCGGTATTTTCAAAGTCGACAACAATTTGAATATTATTATTGGTCGAGCCATCGTTCAAAGCAATAAACTGGTTGTTGCGGAACGTACGTATCCAACCTTTAACTGTAACCTCAATATGGGTTTGTTCACTTTCAAGTAATGCTTTGATCTTAGTCCGCTTGCTCATATAATATAGAATTTCGAGGCGCAAAAATAGCCAGAATTTTTCATATTCTGCCTGTCCAAAAGCTATCCTGCACGGGTTGCCTTTATAAAGTATTTCAAGCTGTATTAGGGTGAAATATTCATAAAATCCTTTAATTCTGCTTCAGACAATTACCTTTGCCGGCAATGAATCCCAAAGCGAGCCTTCTGGTCGGCATCATCTGTATTTCTTTCTCGCCAATTTTTGTCAGGTTGGGCGATGCTTCACCGATAGTCTCTGCCTTTTACCGGATATTTTTGGCCTGGGTGGTGTTGGCGCCCTATTGTATTATCGGTAAAAAATTAAAAATTGCAAAGAAAGACCTGCTGATCGCGATCCTTGGAGGTGTTATTTTCGGAGCGGACATAGCCATTTGGAATATTTCATTGATGAAAATCAGTGCTACTATATCAACCTTAGTTGCTAACCTGGCACCGGTTTGGGTTGGGTTGCTTAGCTTTATTATCCTTCGAAAAAAATCAGGCCGAAATTTCTGGATAGGTACTGCAGTGGCTATAATTGGAATGGTAACGCTGGTGGGCTTCAATAGTTTAATTTGCTTACATTTCAATATTGGACTGGTTTACGCGCTTATAGCCAGTTTTTTCTATGCGGTATATATTATGATCACCAAAGGTATTCTGCGCAATATCAGTACGGTAACTTTCATGTTTTACAATATGCTTGGCGCTAGCATCTTTATGTTGATCATCTGCTGCTTCCGCCAGGATAATATGCTCCATTTTTCAACGCCAACCTGGCTATACCTGGTTGGCGTTGGTCTGATATGTCAGCTTACCGGTTGGATCACTATCAACTATGCAATCAACCACCTCGAAGCAACAAAAGTTTCCATAGCCTTATTAAGCCAAACTGTTATTGCAGGCTTTTGGGCGATGCTGTTTTTAGGTGAAAAGCTTGATTTGAACGAAATTATTGGGAGTGTTGTGGTATTAGGCGGTATTGCAATAACTTTTTTCAGAAAGCGACAGCCCGTGGCTTCAACCTGAAAAGCACCTTTTCGCCCGAAACATTCATTTCAAATATTAGAACCATCAAGTTTATACTTAGCTACAGCCCGCAGAAAAATATTGGCAGGGCAGGGCGTGGATGACCGGCTAAAAAGTTATTTTTGTTGGTACGACTAAATAGTATGATCACCAAACTCACCATCGACCGTATAATGGAAGCCACAGATATTGTGGAAGTGATCGGTGAGTTTGTACAGTTAAAAAAGCGTGGTGCCAACTATGTGGGTCTTTCACCATTCGCCAACGAGCGTACACCATCTTTTACGGTATCTCCTGCCAAAGGGATCTTTAAGGATTTCTCTTCGGGTAAGGGCGGTTCGGCAGTCACCTTTCTGATGGAACTTGAAAAATTTTCGTATCCGGAAGCGCTCAAATGGCTGGCCAAAAAATATGGTATCGAAGTTGAGGAAACCGTTGAATCCACTGAAAACAAAGAGGAAGAAAATCATCGCGAAAGTTTGATGATCGTAAGCGGTTATGCTGCAAAGTTTTTTCATGAAAGTTTACTGGAGACGGATGAGGGTCAGGCTATTGGCCTGAGCTATTTCAAAGAACGCGGGTTCAGCAATGAAACGATCAAAAAATTCGAATTAGGTTATTCGCCCGATCAATGGGAGGCATTCACAAGCAAAGCACTGAAAGAAGGATACCAGCAACAATTTCTGGAAGAAACGGGCTTGAGTGTTAAGCGAGACAATGGGACTTTATACGACCGTTACCGCGGCCGGGTGATGTTTCCGATACATAGTTTTACTGGCCGGGTAATAGCATTTGGCGGACGAACGCTTAAGAATGACAAAAACGTCCCCAAATACGTCAACTCACCGGAATCTGAGATTTACCATAAATCGAATATTTTATATGGCTTATTTTTCGCCAAAAAAGCCATACGCGATGAGGATAATTGCTACCTGGTAGAAGGTTATGCTGACGTGTTATCTGTTCATCAGGCGGGAATTGAGAATGTAGTGGCTTCTTCGGGCACTTCTTTAACGGTAGAGCAAATCAGATTGATCGGCCGTTTTACCAAAAACGTCACAATACTTTATGATGGCGATGCGGCAGGTATCAAAGCTTCCCTGCGTGGCCTGGATATGATCCTGGAGGAAGGACTCAATGTAAAAGTGGTGCTGTTTCCGGATGGGCATGACCCTGACTCCTATGTTAGGCTGGTTGGTACCCAGGCCTTCAAGACCCATATAGACCAAAACCGCAAGGATTTTATTCTTTACAAAACGGATATCCTTCTTAAAGAAGCCGGCAATGACCCGATACGGCGTGCGGATGTGATACGGGAGATTGTTGAGAGTATCGCCAAAATACCGGATTCTATAAAGGCATCGGTGTTTATACGTGAATGCAGCCATCAGCTAGAGATCGATGAGCGCGCTTTGCTTTCCGAATTGAATAAAATGCGACTGGCCAAAGCCCGGAAAGAAGCACAGCAAAATACCCGTACCATTGAGCCCTCTGATTATCTTCCACCCGAGGAACTTCCTCAGGAACTGCCGGTAAAAAAGGAGGATTCCAGTCAGGAACGGGAGATTGTTAGGTTGCTATTGTTGTATGGGAATAAGATGATCGATTGGGACGGTATCGCTAACACCTATATTGGTCCGTTTATGATCGCTGAATTGGCCGATGTTGAGTTTGAACATGAGGCCAGTAAAAAATTTGTCGCCCACTATGCCAGGGAGGTGGAAGACGGAAATTTACCTGATGAACAATTTTTTATTCATTTTCCCGATAAAGAGATAGTGGATCTTGCTGTTACTTTACTTGCTACCAAATACACGTTAAGTGATAATTGGTACGAGATGCATAAAATTTTGGTACCTGACGAGCAGGTAAATATGAAGGCCACTATTTTAGGAGCAATATTTCACCTTAAAAAGCAGAAAGTGGGTAAGATATTAGACGGTCTGCGTGTTGAATTACAAAAAGTTGAAGGCGAAGCAGCCACGGAAGTATTACTGACCCAGTACATGCATATGAAAAAAGTTGAAAAAAGCATATCGGATTATTTAGGTTCTGTTATCCTCAAGTAAATGGCGCGGCACCTGGAGCTTGGGCGCAGGGGTGAGACTCTGGCTAAAGAATTTTTAGAGAAACTGGGCTATGAAATACTTGATGAAAACTGGACCCATGGCAAATGCGAAGTAGACCTGATTGCTTATAAAGACCGACGAATCATATTTATTGAGGTAAAAGCCCGAACCAGCAATAGTTTTGGCGAACCCGAGGATTTTGTGGATATGAGGAAACAAAAATTGTTGCTTGAAGCGGCCGATGAATATATTTACCTGATGAATCACCAGGGTGAAGTACGGTTTGATATTATAGCTGTATTATTTACTTCAACCACAAACTATAAAATAAAACATATCGAGGACGCTTTTTGGCCTTCACCTATTTGATCTATGAAGAAGATAATATTTGTTTTTTTTGGCTTTGCATTAAATTTCGGCTGGATTGCCTGCAAAACAACTGAACATCACGTTGATATAACTATTTCTCCCGAAGCTGGAGCTAATTATAAATCAGGCGATCCGGTGACAGTTAAACTTAGTTATCCGGGCGATTTGAAGCCTGATTCTATCGTTTTCCTCGTCGACTCGGCAAAGGTTGCCACTAAAAAAGACAGTACCGCACTTATTCTTAAAACGGATAGTCTATCGCTCGGTCCAAGGGTGGTAACAGCCAGAATCTTTAGCCAGGGTAAAAGTCAGGAAATTACGACCAATATCGTACTGCTTGCTGCCAAAGCGCCCGAACAATATACTTATGTTGTAGAGCGCAAATTCCCTCATGATACGAGTTCATATACGGAAGGCCTTGAATATCACGATGGGTATTTATATGAGAGCACCGGCAATTATGGTTTTTCGAAATTATTGAAAGTGGATCTGCAATCAGGTAAGGCGCTGCAATCGGTTAAGCTTGACAAAAAATATTTCGGAGAAGGCTTTACTATGTTGGGCGATAAGATCATGCAGCTGACCTACAAGGAGAAGACAGGCTTTGTTTATGACAAAAATACGCTCAAAACACTCAAAACATTCAGCTATAACACCGGTGTCGAAGGTTGGGGTGTTTGTAATGATGGTACTAAAATTTACACCGACGATAGTTCCAACAGGATATGGTTCCTTGATACGAAGGACTACCATAATATTGGTTTTATTGATGTGTATGATGATCAGCGCCAAATAGACATGGTGAATGAATTGGAATACGTTAACAAAAAGCTTTACGCAAATGTCTATACCCAGGACACCATATTAGTGATCAACCCCAAAACAGGCTCTGTTGAACAACGCGTTGATATGAAAGACCTTTGGCCGCTGAAGGACCGCCCTTCAGGTTTTGACAATGCTCAAAATGTGCTAAACGGTATTGCCTGGGACGAAAAGGGTAAACGCCTTTTTGTAACCGGTAAAAAATGGCCTTATGTATACCAGGTTAGATTTGTGAAAAAGTAACTTAAGCCGGCTTTAGCCCAAAACTACCGCCATGCCTTATACAAATTGATCAGGCCATTGGTTGAGGAATCGTGACTGCTAACTTCGTCATCATTCTTCAATTCGGGCAGTATTTTGCCGGCCAGTTGTTTGCCTAATTCAACACCCCATTGGTCGAAACTGTATATGTTCCAGATGATACCCTGAACAAATATTTTATGCTCATAAAATGCGATCAGGGAACCGAGGGTGCGTGGAGTTATCTTTTTAACCAGAATAGAGTTGGTAGGACGGTTGCCGTCGAACTCTTTAAAAGGCGCAAGTTTCTCAATCTCGGCATCCGATTTGCCCGAGGCTTTCAATTCAGCCACAACCTCTTCATGGCTTTTACCATTCATCAAGGCTTCAGTTTGGGCAAAGAAATTTGATAACAGCATTTGGTGATGTTCGCCGAGCGGGTTGTGTGATTGCGCAGGTGCAATAAAATCACAAGGGATCAACTTGGTGCCCTGATGTATCAATTGGTAAAAGGCATGCTGCCCATTGGTGCCGGGTTCACCCCATATGATCGGGCCGGTTGAGTGATCAACACGATCGCCATTTCGGTCAACGTGTTTGCCGTTGCTTTCCATATCGCCCTGTTGGAAATAAGCAGCAAAGCGATGCAGGTATTGGTCGTAAGGTAAAATAGCCTCGGTTTCCGCTTCAAAAAAATTATTGTACCAAATACCCAATAAACCTAAAATTGCGGGGATATTCTCCTCCAGATCGCTATTCAAAAAATGCTGATCTGCCTGGTGGGCGCCGGTTAATAATTCTATAAAATTTTCGTACCCGATACTCAGAACAATAGATAATCCAATAGCGCTCCATAATGAATATCGGCCACCAACCCAGTCCCAGAATTCGAACATGTTTTTGGTATCAATACCGAATTTGGCAACGCCTTCGCTATTGGTTGATAATGCCGCAAAATGTTTTGCTACATCTGTATCATTACCTCCGCCATCAATGAACCAGGCACGCGCGCTGTGTGCGTTAGCCATGGTTTCCTGGGTAGTAAAAGTTTTAGACGCTATCAGGAAAAGCGTTGTTTCCGGGTTAAGGTCTTTAAGTGTTTCAGCAATATGGGTCCCATCTACATTTGAAACAAAGTGCATTTTCAGATGGTTCTTATAGGCCTTCAGTGCCTCTGTCACCATTACCGGTCCAAGATCCGAACCGCCAATGCCGATATTAACTACGTCTGTTATCGCTTTGCCAGTAAAACCCTTCCATTCGCCCGAGATCACCGATTCGCTGAAAGATTTCATATGTTCCAAAACGCGGTTAACATCTGGCATTACATCTTTTCCATCAACAAATATTGGCTTGTTGCTACGGTTACGCAGCGCAATGTGCAGTACCGGGCGTCCCTCTGTTACATTGATTTTCTCCCCCGAAAACATGGCCTCGGTTGCCTCTTTTACCCTACATTCTTTTGCCAGTTGTATCAATAAGGCAACGGTCTGTTCATCGATCCGATTTTTTGAATAATCGAGCAAGATGTCATTGAAAGTTATCGAGAACTTATTAAAGCGTTCACTATCAGCAGTAAACAGGTCTTTTAAGCTTTTTGAAGTGATATCAATAAAGTGGTCGGCCAGGTATTTATATGCCTGAGTTTCGGAAAAATTGACGTTTGGCAGCATAATTGAAGTTTTTTGCAAAAATAGAATTAAAATTTAAGCCGTACATCAAATTAACAGAAGTATAACATGTGTGCATTCAACATGGCTTATGGTACTATTTTAGGGGCTTAACTTAGTGTATTTATAACATATCAGACTTAGTGTTGTTTTTACACCCAAAAAATTGCGATAAATTTAAAATTTGGTGACAATTGCTTTTAAAATTCGAAATAATAAATGATACATTTGTAGTGTTGATAAAAAAATAAGCTATTTGTCATCATTTTGTCAATACACACTAAACGGGGGTAGGGTATATGTTTGAGCAACTTTTTATGCTGGTAAGAAATAACGCCGGAAAGGCAGTTATAGACAATCCGGAGATTCCGGAACGCGATCGAGAAGCGATCATTAATGAAGCTACAAGCTCTATTATTGAGGTTTTAAAAAGTCAAATGGAATCGGGTAAATTAAAAGACCTCGTGAGGTATTTTCAATATCCCGAAATTTATCAAAACCCCTTAGTAAGCAGTGTAGTGAATAAGTTTGCCGGAAAGCTAAATAATTATTACGGCATAGAGCCCGATGCTGCGGTGCGCATTGCAAACTCATTAATGCCGCCGGTAATGATTGAATTGATCAGGCAATCGAAAATTGAACAAAACAAAGACTTTGGTTTGGGTACATTTTTATCAATGATCAATGGCAATCGCGCTGATCTGACGAGATTGGTAAACTACCTGACCAGGGGGTAAAAAATAATTGTAACACTAACTACGAAAAACAACCTTTAAAAGGCTATGGAAAGATCCATGGCCCTTTTGGTTTAATTAAACTTAGGGCGTTGCAGGGTTTTTAATTTTCTTTTATTCGGTATCTCAATTTTTAGGGCAATTTTGGAGTATAGCCCTTTGGCATCCGCATTTTACTATATTTGCCACATGACTAAAGAACAAGTACAAGACTTGAGGGATAGAACAGTTTCCCTGAGGAGGCATCTTTGACATCGATGCTAAACTTGATGCCCTTAACAAAGAGCAGGAAATAACGCTCGGCCCCTCATTCTGGGACCAGCCTAAAGAAGCCGAAAAGGTATTGGCTTCCATCAAAACCAAAAAAATCTGGACAGATGCCTACCAGCAGGTCGTTTCAAAAGTAGACGATGCCGGAGTGATGTTTGATTTTTTTCAAGCAGGGGATGCTTCTGAAAGCGAAATGAAGGAACAGTTTGATATTGCCCTGAAGGCGGTTGAAGAACTGGAATTTAAAAATATGCTTTCAACTGAAGAAGATCAGCTGAATGCCGTTTTGCAGGTCACTGCAGGTGCAGGTGGAACTGAAAGTTGCGACTGGGCCGGAATGCTGATGCGTATGTATATTATGTGGGGCGAAAAGAATGGTTACAAAGTTACCGAACAGGATTTCCAGGAAGGTGATGTGGCTGGTGTAAAAACAGTAACCTTGCAGTTTGAAGGCGATTTTGCATACGGTTACCTGAAAGGTGAAAATGGAGTGCATCGTTTGGTGCGTATCTCGCCTTTTGACTCCAACGCTAAGAGGCATACTTCTTTTGCTTCGGTTTATGTATACCCGCTTGTTGACGATACTATTGAGATAGATATTAATCCGGCCGATATTGAATTTGAGACCTTCCGGTCTGGCGGTGCCGGCGGACAAAATGTGAATAAGGTGGAAACGGCGGTGCGCTTGTACCACAAACCATCCGGTATCATTATAAAAAATCAGGAGTCGCGCTCGCAGTTGCAGAATAAGGACAATGCTATTCGTTTGCTGAAATCGCAGTTATACGAGATTGAAATGCGCAAACGCCAGGAAACCAGTAACGCGATTGAGGGTAATAAGAAAAAAATTGAATGGGGTTCACAGATCAGGAATTATGTGTTACATCCCTATAAATTGGTGAAGGACTTACGTACCGACCATGAAACTTCGAATGCGCAGGCGGTACTTGATGGCGAACTTGATGATTTTTTGAAAGCCTACCTGATGGAGTTTGGTGGTTCGAAGTAATCAATTAACTTTAGGGCTGTAAGCTTAGCTTGCTCAATTTGAACCGACATGAAAATTTTTAGACTATTTTTGGCCATGGCTATGTTTAGCTCGTCTGTTTCTATTGCCCAACAGCAAATTCCCTTGTACCCTAATGGGGTGCCCAATTCAAAAAAGACTCCATCAACTTATATAGAAAGGGTAGACCAGACAGACTGGATAACAGGAGTTAGTATACCTACCATTACACCCTATTTTCCGGAGAAAGGGAAAGCTAACGGAACAGCGATCATCATTTTCCCTGGTGGTGGCTATGCAGGATTAGCGTCTGGACATGAGGGGCGTGGAATAGCGCAGGAATTCAATAAAATAGGCGTGACGGCTTTCGTTGTGAAATATCGCTTACCCAGTGATTCTATCATGGTCAACAAGACCATCGGTCCACTGCAAGATGCACAACGGGCTATACAACTGGTAAGGGAACGTGCGGCAGAATGGGGCGTCAATCCGCATAAGATCGGTATTATCGGATTTTCGGCTGGAGGGCATTTAGCTTCAACATTAGATACGCATTACGCTAAAGCTTTGATAGAAAATCCTAACAATACCAGCCTGCGTCCCGACTTTGCCATACTGGTTTACCCGGTAATCAGTTTCGGACCCGAAGCACATGTAGGTTCGCGCGAAAACCTGATCGGTACAAAGCCATCGGCTGAACTTATAGAATTATATTCAAACGAAAAGCAGATCACCGCCGATACACCTCCAACTTTTCTTGTACATGCTACAGATGATGATGTAGTGCCCGTTGAAAATTCGATACTGTTCTATGAAGGATTACTGAAGAACAAAGTAAAGGCAGAATTACACATTTTTGAAGCCGGTGGCCACGGTTTTGGCCTGAATAATCCAAAAAGTAGCGAACATTGGTTCAATTTGGCCGCAAGCTGGCTGGCTGGTAATGGCTTTTGATCACTGATTTCAGAACATCTTCAGCTAAATATTCTCTGACTTTCGGACTAATTAAGTATTTCCAGCAATTCGTTCAATTCAGCAACTTTTTCGGTAGAACCTAAGTTCTCATAGGCACTGATCAGGTTTCGTAATATACGGCGTATAATGTCGGCGTTTCCGCATGGCTCATAAAACTGTTTTTCGGCGCGTAGTTTTAGTGTTTTCAGGAACATGTCAACATCCCGTCGGCCAAATATCAATCCCCGGTTAAAGGCATTAATGTAAAAGAGGATACCGCCTTCAAACTCAGTTTCCATACGTTCATCTACGTAGGCCAGGATAAAGTGTTGAGGCAGATTTACCCCGAAGACTGGAATATCCAGTTTTTGTGCAATGATGGAATAAATGATTGCTAACGAGATCTGATTGCCCTTTTTGGTATCAAGTACCTGACTCAGGTAGCTATTCTGCGGATCCTGGTGATTAGTTGTATTGCCGCTAAAGCCATGGATATTGTAAAAGACATGATTGATCAGTTTGATCTGTTCTGCCGGAGTAGCATCGTAAATAAGTTGCAGCCAGATATCGCGTTTGATGGCTTCTATCTGATTGATGATCTTTTGTTCGTCAAGATCAGGATATTGGTATTTATTAATGGTGAGTACTCCCTGTAATAAATCGAATGAACCGCCCTGATACCAGAGTTTAAGTTCATCCTTTACTACCCCGAATTGCAATTCATGTACCAGATCGGCAATCCGTTCCTGCTGTATCGGGTCAAATGCCTGTTCCCAGGCTGATTCCAGAAACTCGATCACAGCAGGCCCATAGGAAGCCAGTTTATTATGAATATGTTCAAATATTTCCTTGTCAGGGTCATCCAATAACCGAATCAAGGAGTTGATCTCAACAGGGTCTATCATCCGAATGCTAAAATACTAAACCTTTAACTAATTTTACAGCCATGCTCAATTTAAGCTTCGCCAGAGATTTTATACTGCATCATCTGCAGGCAAAAACAAGGCATGGCACCCATTCGCCTTTTGTATATCGGCTTGTAGATGAAGTAATTTACGATTTTGACAATAAAAAAGTATATGAAAAGGTAGAGAATCTTCGCAATGACTTGCTTTCTGACAAGCGTGTGATCAATGTAACCGACCTTGGTGCTGGATCTCTGTTAAATAATAGCAAGAAAAAGCTAGTACGGGATATTGCAAAAAATACGCTGAAGCCTGCCAGGCTCGCTCAGTTGCTATTTCGACTGGTTAGCGACCTGAAACCTGCCTATATGATTGAGCTGGGGACCTGTTTGGGTACAACATCAGTGTACCTTAAATTCGCATCGCCGGAGGCACAGTTTTATACGTTGGAGGGCTGTCCCGAAACCGCAGAAATTGCTGCTGAAGTTATTCAAAAAGCCGGAGCAACCGGTATTCGCCAGATTGTTGGCAATTTTGATGATATGCTACCTGCTGTCATTGAAAAAATGGAAAAACTTGATTTTGTCTTTGTTGACGGCAATCATCAAAAAGGAGCCACATTACGCTATTTTGAATGGTGTTTGCCGAAAGTACATGACGGCACCTTGCTGATATTTGACGATATCTATTGGAGCGACGGCATGAAGGAAGCCTGGGCGACGATCAAAGCTCATCCACAGGTTACAGTAACAATTGATATGTTTTGGGTCGGCCTGGTGTATTTCAGGAAAGGGCAGGTCAAAGAAGATTTTAGAATAAGATATTGAACACGATTTAAAGATTTGAAGGGCTAAAACGCCTGCCCTAATCCAATATAAAACCCACTTTGCCGCGACTCACCAGCCAGTTTTTCGCCAATGCCGTAGTCGGCTCGTATACTTAAGCCTTTTTCAGTATCAAAGAAATAACGGATGCCTGCTCCATAATCAGGTTTTAGTGAACTGATAGAAAACATATGCGCTGCAACTTCTCCGGTACCTAAAAAGCCAACTATGCCTATTCGATCGTTCATACGAAAACGCAGTTCTGTTTGTCCGGCAATAAAGTTTCGGTCGCGAAAGCGGCCATTATAATATCCCCGCATCATCTCGTCACTGCCCAATGCGGGAAGCAGGTAAAAAGGCGATCGGGAACCGGTCATACTTTGTTCCTGTATATCCAATCCTAATACCAACTTTTTACCGAAGGAAATGAATTGCGAGTATTCAATATTGAAAAACCCACCGGTATAACCGTTGCTTGCCAAAATGCCGTGCATAATATTATAATAGGCAGTTAGAATAAAACCTTTGGTAGTGTAGGTATTGTTATCCCGGCTATCATAGTTTAGAGCCGGTCCGATATAAATACCTGCCCCGCCATTCCGGTCTTCCAATTTAGGGTCGGTTGCAAAAATGCCACTTGAGGTATTGCTGTAATAGGCATAGTTGTAGATACCGGCTACTGCGCCCGCATACAGGTTTTTGGCGATAAGTTTTTGCCCACCCAGGTTTAGTTTGAACCGTTTTTCATCCACCGGATCGGCATTTGCTTTTAATGTATTGTTACCAATGCCATAAAAGTTAAATGGGTAATTGATATAACTGATGGCAGCAGTAAGGTTATACTTGTTTTTCGGGCTCCAGTAATTGGTACTTACGCTGAAGTGGCTTTGGCCCCGGGTGGTTATTGATATATAAGGGTAGATGCTCGAAACCCTTGTCTGGTTAGATTTGATCGTATCAGCATAGAAAGAATACAGGCCGGCACCACCTATTTCAAGTCCGGTTTCAGGTGCCGAGGTCAGGATGGGTAATACTACAAAACTGCTTTTGCGGGTACTATCTTTATCAAAATACATGTGTTTGATAAACCTGGCAAGCCCGGTACGCTGCGCATTTGCCTGAATTATCATTAATGATAAAAGTATGATCGCGAAAAGCCTTTTCATGAGGAAAGTGTTCGCTAAGATAAGCGTTTGTTGTTAGTTAACTTATGAATGGTTAATCGGTGATTGGTTAACTTGTGATTAGTTAACCGATAATTAGTTTACAGCTCACAAACAACAGATTAACAAGTTACAAATGACTAGTTGACAATTCAGCCATTAACATCGAACAAAAAAGCTAATTTTGCCGCAAATTCCAGATCGACGAAAAAATGAGCAACACAAGGGGACCTATTTCGCAATTTATTGAAAAAAACTACCTGCATTTTAATGCAGCCGCATTAATGGATGCAGCTAAAGGTTATGAAACACATCTGGCCGAGGGTGGCAAAATGATGGTTACATTAGCGGGTGCAATGAGCACAGCCGAATTGGGTATATCGCTGGCCGAAATGATCCGCCAGGATAAGATCGCAATTATTTCCTGTACGGGAGCCAACCTCGAAGAGGATATTATGAACCTGGTTGCACATTCACATTATAAACGTGTGCCTCACTACCGCGACCTTAGTCCGCAGGATGAATGGGCCTTGCTTGAGAACCATTACAACCGGGTAACGGATACTTGTATTCCTGAAGAAGAAGCTTTCAGAAGACTACAAAAGCATATTCACAAAATTTGGAAAGATGCTGATGATAAAGGTGAGCGCTATTTCCCGCATGAGTATATGTACAAAATATTGCTGAGTGGCGAATTGGAGGAATATTACGAGATCGATCCAAAAAACTCATGGATGCTTGCTGCTGCTGAAAAGAACCTGCCAATAGTAGTACCAGGATGGGAAGATTCTACGATGGGAAATATTTTTGCCTCTTATGTGATCAAAGGTCAGATCAGGGCTTCGGCTATGAAAAGCGGTATTGAATATATGGCATGGCTGGCTGATTGGTACGTGAAAAACTCAGAAGGCAAAGGAATAGGCTTTTTCCAGATAGGCGGTGGTATTGCGGGTGATTTTCCGATTTGCGTGGTGCCAATGCTTTACCAGGATATGGAAATGGAAAATATTCCGTTCTGGAGCTACTTCTGCCAAATATCAGACTCTACAACTTCTTATGGTTCGTACTCGGGTGCAGTGCCTAACGAAAAGATCACCTGGGGTAAGCTTGACATACATACACCGAAGTTTATAGTTGAATCTGACGCCACTATTGTAGCGCCATTGATTTTTGCCTGGATTTTAAAACAATAACTTTATTTTTAGAAAGATTAAGTCTATTTTAGATCAGATCAATTGGTAAAAACCAGCCTAAATTTCTGTATTTTATATAAAAAGTCCGTTTTTGAATCAATTAGGGGCTCTTTTTTCATTATTTAGAACAATTATAAATTATAGATTGCAGTCATTTATTTGTCAGCGATACTGTAATAAATTTTACTTTTGTGGCTGAAAAACCCGAAGCAATTCATGTGCCTGTAATTGGCTTCAAGAGTATAAAACGAAAATTCATTAAGCATAAATACACTTTATGAGTAGCATCTCATTGACTTTTAAACATTTTTACCGAGCATTTTTGCTGGTAGTCGGGCTGGCTATCTGGAGCGTTTCTGTGCAAGCGCAAACCGATGCTGCCAAAGGCGAAGCTATCTTCAAAGCAAAATGTACAGCTTGTCACGCAATTGACAAACAGGTAATAGGCCCTGCATTGGGTGATCAGCTGACAAAAGAAACTGATGACAAATGGCTCATCAAATGGATCCAGAACAATCAGGCTTTGATTGCTGCAAAGGATGCCAAGGCGGTTGCGATTTACAATCAGTACAACCAGTCAGGTATGACTGTGTTTGCAGATCTTTCTGATGCTGACGCCGGTAATATCATTACTTATGTTCGTTCTACCTGGAAAGATATGCAGGCCAACGCCAATAAGCCGAAAGGTGGCGCTGCAGCAGCTGCAGAACAAGGCCCGAGCCTGATGATCGTTTACGCTTTACTGGGCGTTATCATACTGGCATTTGTTGTGATCCTGATATTGAATAAGGTTGTTAAAACTTTAGAAAAACTGGTAACTTCTAAACCAGACCTGATCATTGAGCCTGTAGTAGCAGATACTGTTGCTGTTGATAAATACGCGACAGTAAAGAAGCTAGCCAAGAATAAGAAATTTGTGTTTTTCGTTTTGATCTGCGTTTCAATCGCAGGTGGTAGCTGGACCTGGGTTTCGCTTTGGAATACCAATGTACACCAGGGCTATCAGCCGGTACAGCCGATCAAATATCCACACGACCTGCACGCAGGCGCTATGCAGATCAAATGTCAGTATTGCCACTCTGGTGCATATAAATCAAAGAATGCTTCTATTCCCTCATTGAATGTTTGTATGAACTGCCATAAGGTGATCGATAGGAGAAAAGATGCAACCGAGCCATCGGCCGAGATCGCCAAGATCTATACCGCTATAGGTTTCGATCCTAAAACTCAAAAATACGATAGTACACAAACACGCCCGGTTCAATGGGTGCGTATCCATAACCTTCCAGACTTCGCTTATTTCAACCACTCACAACACGTTACGGTAGGTGGTATTAAATGCCAAACCTGCCATGGTCCGGTTGAAACGATGAAGGAAATGTACCAATATTCGCCACTGACCATGAAATGGTGTATTCAGTGTCACAAACGTACCGAGATCAATTACAAAGGCAATGCTTACTACGAGAAAATGGAAGCAGTGCACGAAATATTGAGAAAAGGCGGAAAAGTTACTGAAGCTCAAATGGGCGGTATAGAGTGCGGCAAGTGCCACTATTAATAAATAATTAGGAAACATTACAGTTTATATAGCTTAAATGGACAGCAATAAGAAATACTGGAAGGGTTTAGAAGAACTAAACAACGAACCGGAATTTGTTGAAAAGAATAAACACGAGTTTGCCGAGCCGATCCCGATCGAGGATGTATTGACCGGTGGAGGCCTTGCAGGTAAAACCCCGCGTCGCGACTTCCTGAAAGCTTTAGGCTTTGGTGTTGGTGCGGTTACGCTGGCTGCCTGTCAAAAGGTGCCTGTGCACAAATCTATCCCTTACCTGATCAAGCCGGAAGAAATTACTCCGGGTGTGGCCAACTATTATGTTTCTACCTACGATGGTCATGCTATTCTGGTAAAAACCCGTGAAGGCAGGCCTATTAAAATAGAAGGTAACCCTAACGATTTGTTGTCAAAAGGCGGGTTGAGTGCGCAAGCTCAGGCTTCGGTTCTTGATCTGTATGATTACAATCGTTTTAACAATCCTTTGTTAGACGGAACTGATTCAAGCTGGCCGGAAATTGATGCTTTTGTAAAGCGTGAGCTGGCTGTGATCAAAACCGCAAATAAAAAGATCAGGCTGGTTACATCGTCAATCAATAGTCCTTCTACTTTGGCTGTTATCGCCGACTTTATAGCGCAATATCCTACGGCTAAGCATATTACTTATGATGCAGTATCTTATACCGGTATCATACAGGCAAATCAGAATAGTTTTGGTAAAGCGGTTATCCCTCATTACCATTTCGAAAAAGCTGACGTAATTGTAAGCTTTGGCGCCGATTTTCTGGGTACCTGGATATCACCGGGCGAGTTCAGTACCCAATGGGTGCAGAACCGTAACAGCAAATCGCTGGCAAACAAAAAAATGTCGCGTCATATCCAGTTCGAAACAGGTTTAAGCCTTACTGGTTCTAATGCCGATACCCGTGTACTTATCAAACCGTCGGAAGAAGGTCCCGCACTGATCAACCTGTATAATGCAATTGCCGGAACCACTTTACCTGGCAGCAAGCCATTGGCAAATAATGTTAACGCTGATAAAGCGATAAAATTAGTTGCAGCTGAATTGAAAGCAGCCAAGGGTAAAGCGCTTGTAGTTTCCGGTTCAAATGACGTTGCTATTCAGATTCTGGTTAATGCCATCAACGCCCAGTTAGGAAGCTATGGTACTACCATCGATTTAGATAATTACTCAAACCAATACAAAGGAAACGACGCTGAGTTTGTTGAGTTTGTAGCAGAAGTTGAACGCGGCGAAGTTGATGCTGTTTTCTTCCTGAATGCTAATCCGGTATATGAATACCATAAAGGTGAAGCCTTTGCAGAATCACTGAAAAAAGTACGCCTCCGTGTTAATTTTGCAGGAAGCAAAGATGAAACTACTGTTCATAGCAATGTAATTGCTCCAAATAATTATTACCTGGAGTCATGGGGCGACGGTAATGCTGTTGAAGGTTACTATACCATCATTCAGCCAGCCATCAACCCTGTTTATGACACCCGCCAGGCAGAACAAAGCTTGTTGAACTGGTCAGACAGTACTACTAAAGATTATTACACTTACGTTCGCAATAACTGGGATAAAAACCTGTTGGCAAAAGGTGGTTTATCCGGCCAGAAAGGTTGGGAGACCTTGCTGCAAACCGGATTTATTAAAACCGCTGACAAATCTGCCTCAAGCTATAGCTTCAGCAAAGATTTGAATGGCGTTGCGCAATCGATATTAGTTCAAAGCAGCAAATTTGCAGCTGCAGACGGTAGCGTAGAAGTTCAATTGTATCAATCAGTTGCACTGCGCGACGGAAAGCGTGCCAATAACCCATGGTTACAGGAATTACCTGACCCTATTTCGAAAGTTACCTGGGATAACTTTGCTGCCATATCTCCAACGGATATGAGAAAAGCTGGTTATGTGCAAGGCGACGTGATCACCATTGAAGTTGAAGGTCAGAAAACTATTACTCTTCCATTATTAGCGCAGCCTGGTCAGGCTCAGGGAACCATCTCTATTGCCTATGGTTACGGACGTACAGAAGCCGGTCCGGTAGGAAAAGGTGTGGGTCAGAATGTTTACCCGCTGATTAAAGCTGAGAATGGCACATTCCAGAACTGGACTGTAGCCAAGATCAAGCCTACAGGTGATCAGATCATTTTAGCTCAAACACAAACGCACCATTCTATCGAAGGTCGTAATGTGATCCGTGAAACTACATTAAAAGATTTTGTTAAGGACCCTACTACAAACAGTGGCGGTTCTATGAAACATAAAGAATACGAGACTTTGTGGGACGATTATGATCATCCTCAGTATAACTGGGTAATGGCCATCGATCTTAACGCTTGTACTGGTTGCGGTGCTTGTGTGGTTGCTTGTAGCGCTGAAAATAATATCCCGGTAGTTGGTCGTGACGAAGTTCGTCGCCGCCGCGAAATGCACTGGATCCGTATCGACCGTTACTACAGCTTCAACGAAGGAGGTAAATCAGTAACAGAAGAAACAGAAATACAAGAGTTGAAAGATCTGGACAATGTATCGGTTGTTTACCAGCCAATGCTTTGTCAGCATTGTGATCACGCGCCTTGCGAAACAGTTTGTCCGGTTTTGGCAACTGTCCACTCAAGCGAAGGTTTGAATCACATGGTTTATAACCGCTGTATCGGTACCCGTTATTGCGCAAACAACTGTCCATACAAAGTTCGCCGCTTTAACTGGTTCAACTACTGGAACGATTCACGTTTTGATAACTACCTGATCAACGAGCATACCCATTTAGTACTTAACCCTGATGTTACTACCCGTTTCCGTGGGGTTATGGAAAAATGCTCTATGTGTATTCAGCGTATTCAGGCAGGTAAACTGAAAGCTAAGATCGAAAAACGTCCGGTGGCCGATGGCGACATCAAAACAGCTTGTCAGCAAACCTGTCCAACCAACGCGATCGTGTTTGGTAACAGAAACGATAAAAATTCGGAAGTTTCTAAACTGTTGAACAGCGAAAGAACTTACTATGTGTTAGAAGAGCTTAACGTTCAGCCGGGCATTGGATACCAGGTGAAGGTTAGGAATACAATTGAAACAGAAGCTTAAAATATAACAAGAGATATATAAATTATGGCATCTCATCATGAAGCAATAATAAGGGAACCTTTGGTAACCGGCGAGAATATCACCTACGCAAAAGTGACGGATGATATTTTGAAACCGGTTGAAAACATGCCAAATAAGGCCTGGTGGATCGGTTTTACGGTAGCATCGCTAGGAGCACTCCTTTGGGTGTTTGCGGTTAGCTGGACGTTCTGGTACGGTATAGGTTCCTGGGGTTTAAATAAAACAGTTGGTTGGGCCTGGGATATCACCGGTTTCGTATGGTGGGTAGGTATTGGTCACGCTGGTACATTGATCTCTGCGATCTTGTTGCTGTTCCGTCAAAACTGGCGTAACTCTATCAACCGGTCGGCAGAAGCGATGACCATCTTTGCGGTTATTTGTGCTGCCAGTTATATCGTTTGTCACATGGGTCGCCCATGGATGGCAGTATATTCATTACCGCTGCCAAATCAATATGGTTCGTTGTGGGTTAACTTTAACTCACCATTGATCTGGGACGTATTTGCAATATCAACTTACTTCTCGGTATCCTTATTATTCTGGTATACTGGTTTATTGCCCGATCTGGCAACTATTCGTGATCGTGCATCAGGTATCCGTCGCAGAATCTATTCTATAGCATCATTCGGTTGGACAGGCTCTGTGAAATCATGGCAGCGTTTTGAGACCGTATGTTTGATCCTGGCTGGTGTATCAACTCCACTGGTACTTTCGGTTCACACCATCGTATCAATGGACTTTGCAACTTCACTTGAACCGGGATGGCATACTACTATCTTCCCGCCATATTTTGTTGCCGGGGCGATTTTCTCTGGTTTTGCTATGGTACAAACCTTGTTGCTGGTAGTGCGTAAGGTATTGGGTCTGGAGAATTATATCACCATGTTCCATATCGAATCGATGAACAAGATCATCCTTGTTACCGGTTCTATCGTAGGTGTAGCTTATTTAACCGAATTCTTCATTGCCTACTATTCAGGTGGCGAATACGAACAATATACATTCCTAAACCGCTTTATTGGTCCGTACTGGTGGGCAGGTTGTATGATGTATGGCTGTAACGTGTTAATGACTCAGCTGATGTGGTTCAAAAAGATCAGAACCAATATCGCTGTATCCTGGGTATTGTCTATCGTTGTAAATATTGGTATGTGGTTCGAACGTTTTGTGATCATTGTGATCTCTTTGCACCGCGACTTTATACCTTCCAGCTGGGCAATGTTCTATCCAACCTGGATCGACGTAAGCATATTTATTGGTTCTATTGGTTTGTTCTTTACCATGTTCCTGCTGTTCATCAGGGTGCTTCCTTCAATCGCAATGGCGGAAGTAAAACTGTTGCTGAAAACATCCAGCGAGCAGGCTAAAAAGAAACTATTGGCTGCAGGTAATTTAGAGCCTGAGCAAGCTGAATTCTATAAAGAGTCGTTAACGAAATTTGACAGTGTTGAACTGTCGGAATATAAAAAATAAATATAATGAGCAGCACTAAATTTATATTGGGGCTTTTTGACGATCCGGATGTATTGCTGCATGGGATCGATGAATTGAACAAGAAAAGCATTCCTATTTATGATGTTTATACACCAATGCCTATCCACGGTATTGATGATAAATTAGGTATTAAACCATCGCGTTTGGGCTTTGCTGCCTTTATGTTCGGTATTTTGGGTGGAACAACCATCTTTAGTATCGTTTATTATACCCTGGTTCATGATTGGCCGATGAACATTGGCGGTAAGCCTGCATTTGCTGTTCCGGATTTTATCCCGGCAACATTTGAATGGACGGTATTATTTACCGCTTTTGGTATGACGATCACCTTCTTTTTCGCCACGCACCTTTTCCCGGGACGTGCGCCAAGGGTAATGGAGTTACGTGCAACTGACGATCGGTTTGTGATCGCTATTGATGCCAAAGGAAATGTGCCGCACGAGGATATCACGAATATTTTGCGTGAAGCAGGAGCAGTAGAAATTAAGCATAACGACAGAAAATATGTTAGCTATGAATAAAACAAAGATATTGGGACTTGCATCAGTTGCTATCGCAGCTGCTATTGCAGTAACCTCGTGCAAGGATAAAAGAAGCACAGGCTGGGAATACGCCCCCAATATGTACGAACATATTGCGTATGACCCTGATCAGCCGAATCCTAATTTTAAGGACGGTAAAACAGAGCAAAAAGCTCCTGCCGGAACTATTCCGGTTGGTTTTACAACCTTTGATTACCCTAATACCAAAGACGGTTATGAGCTGGCCGGTACAGAAGTTAAAAGTCCATTGGCAGAAACTGCTGGAAGTTTACAGGACGGTAAGCAATTGTTTGAGAGTTTTTGCTCTCCATGCCATGGCTTAGGGGGCCAGGGCGATGGTTTAGTTGTTCAGCACGGCTATCCACCACCACCGTCATACTCCAAAGGACAGTCGTCTCGCGGAGGCAACATGAAAGACCTGACTGATGGAAAGATCTATCATACCATTACTTATGGCGTTAATGCTATGGGTTCATACGCTTCACAGCTTTCACCCGAGGAACGTTGGAAAGTGGTTCAGTATGTACACCAATTACAAAAACAATAATATTTTAGATGAAGACTCATAATAGTTTTGACGAGCAATATCAATTTACAGGGAAAGTAAAAACCTGGAGCTTGATCGCTATTGTTATCGGTGTTGTTACCATTTTGGCTGGGTTTTTAACTCACCACGAGCAGCGGACCTTTTCAAACCTGTTGCTGATGGGCTATTATTTTACCTGCGTAAGTGCGGCGGGTGTCATGTTTTGCGGCATCCAGTATGCAGCACAGGCAGGATGGTCGGCTTCAATTTTGCGGGTACCACAGGCTTTTGGTAAAGTATTGCCGATAGCCGCCCTGATTTTGGTAGCTATTATCATCGCTGGTTTAAAATTCACCCATACCGTTAATGTGGATGGCAAGGATCATATCGAACCTTACCTTTATGCTCGTTGGGCAACACCTGACCTGCGGATTAAAGATAGCGGCATATACGATTCAGTAATTGCCGGTAAAGCAGGGTATTTGAATGTGCCTTATTTTCTTGTCCGCATTATTGGCATGTTGGGTATTTATAGCTTCTTCGGCTGGTTGTTTTCGAAATACTCACGTAGTGAAGACGAACTGGGTGGTATGAAATATTACAACAAAAGCTTTGTAGCATCAGCTATATTCCTGGTATTATTTGGCTTTACCGTTCCGGTTTTCGCTTTCGATACCATCATGTCATTAGAGGCACGTTGGTTTTCGACAATGTTTGGCTGGTATAACCTTGCTGGTTTATGGGTTAGTGGTTTGGCTGCAATGACTTTAGTTATAATTTATCTGCGCAAGCAAGGTAATTTATCATGGGTTACAGAAAACCATTTACATAATATGGGTTTGTTCATGTTTGCATTCTCAGTATTCTGGACTTACCTGTGGTTCGCCCAGTTCCTGCTGACCTATTATGCAAACATTCCGGAAGAATCAGCTTATTTCTTCCGTCGCTGGGAGCCTGATTTTAAGGTTTGGTTCTGGCTTAATATTGTGATCAATTTTGGTGCTCCATTATTGGTATTAATGCAGCGCGACTCTAAACGTTATGTTGGTACGCTGAAAGTAATGGCAGTTATCATCATTCTTGGACATTGGCTGGATTATTTCCAAATGATCGCTCCTAATACTATCGCTCCGCATGAACATTGGTACTGGGGTGTAATTTCCTGGGTTGAGCCTGGTGTGTTCATTGGTTTCGCTGGTTTGTTTACTTTCCTGACCCTGTCTGCCTTAAGTAAATTTAAATCTTTGATCCCTAAGAATCACCCTTTCCTGGACGAGAGCTTACATCACCACATTTAATAATTAGTAGATTTGCAAACCGATTCGGAATACCAAACAGATATAAAAATGGGATTCAAAAACTTAATAAATTCTAAAAAGATAAGCGCGCTTTTTGCTGCATTTCTGCTGATGGGGACAGGTACTCTGTTTGCCCAGGCACCAGCAGCAAACGCTCCGGCGGCAGATACAGGCAGCGAATGGCTGGGGGTGGGATATTATGTACTGCTCTTCCTGCTGGTTTGTGTGATTGTTGCTGTTATTGGCAAAATATTGAAGATCTATGAACTTACATTGAAGATTCAAGGTAAGAAGGGTATCAATTGGAATAATTTTATAGGTATCATTTGCCTCGTTTTCCTGATAGCCGGATTGTATGGTGCCTACTGGTCTTTTACTGTTCAGGGTCAGGAGATATTACCTGAACCAGCTTCGGCCCATGGGGTTAAGATAGATCAGATGTTCTGGACCACTACCGCTATCACCACATTCGTATTTATAATAACTCAAATTTTGTTATTTGGTTTCTTATTTAAATATCGTGGTTCGGAGAAGCGTAAAGCTTATTACTATCCGCACAACAATACCATCGAAAAGATATGGACCATTGTTCCGGCTATTGTTTTAACAGTACTGGTTGTTTTCGGTTTCTTTATCTGGAGACAGATAACCAATACTACCGAAGTAAAAGGTGATATCAATATTGAACTAACAGCTCACCAGTTTGCCTGGGAGATTAGATACCCGGGAGCAGATGGTAAGTTAGGGGAATCGGATTATCAGCGTTTTTATACTACTACCAATAATCTGGCTGTAAGTCCGGAAGATAAAGGCAGCTATGACGATTTAAAAGCTGATACGCTGGTACTACCTGTAGGAAAATCGATCAGGTTAAACATCCACGCGCAGGACGTTATCCATAGCGTATTCATGCCACATTTCAGATTACAAATGAATGCGGTACCAGGTCTTCCAACGTTCTTTAAGTTTACACCGACTATCACTACAGCTGATATGCGCAATCGTTTGGATGATCCAGGCTTCAATTACCTGTTGTACTGTAACAAGATATGCGGTGGTGGTCACTATAACATGCAAAAAGTGGTGTTAGTTGTTACCCCGGCTGAATACCGCTTATGGTTATCACACCAGAAACCTTATGCAAGCGATCTGGTCAAAAAAGAATGGAAAATTGCTGAGGCTGGCAAAAAAGTAGGGACAGGAGATAATAAGATAGCATTAAATAATTAATAAGTATAGCGATTATGTCAACATTAGCAGTTCAAGATCACTCGGTATCTCATGATCATGATCAGGAACATCATCATCACGAAACTTTTCTAACGAAATACGTGTTTAGCCAGGATCACAAGATGATCGGCAAACAATTCCTGATCACAGGTATTACAATGGCGGTTATAGCAATGCTGTTGTCAATATTGTTCAGGATACAGTTGGCTTATCCTGATAAGTCATTTCCTTTATTATCTACCCTTTTGGGCCGGTTTGCTCCTAATGGTCGTCTCGATCCGGAGTTTTACCTCTCGTTGGTTACCATTCACGGTACCATCATGGTATTCTTTGTGTTAACTGCAGGCTTAAGTGGTACTTTCAGTAATTTACTTATTCCATTGCAGGTGGGTGCCCGCGATATGGCATCACCATTTGTTAATATGCTATCTTACTGGTTCTTCTTTATCGCCAGTATCATCATGCTTTCGTCTTTCTTTATACAAAAAGGTCCTGCCGGACCAGGTTGGACGATATATCCTCCATTATCGGCTTTGCCTAAAGCGATGAAAGGATCGGAATTGGGTATGACGTTGTGGTTAGTCAGTATGGTACTGTTTGTGGCATCATCGTTAATGGGCGGTATCAATTATGTTAGTACCGTATTAAACATGCGTACCAAAGGTATGGACCTCTGGAAAATGCCTTTAACTGTTTGGGCTTTCTTCCTTACAGCTATTCTGGGCATTCTGTCTTTCCCTGTATTGGTTGCCGGTGTTGTATTGTTGATATTCGATCGTAGTTTCGGTACAAGTTTTTACCTGTCGGATATTGTTTTGAATGGTAAATTATTACCTTATTCTGGTGGTAGCCCGATATTGTTCCAGCACTTGTTCTGGTTCCTCGGTCACCCGGAAGTATATATTGTTATCATGCCTGCGATGGGTATTTCATCAGAAGTTATTTCTGTTAACTCACGCAAGCCTATTTTTGGTTACCATGCGATGGTTTACTCGCTGATCGGTATCAGTACCCTTTCATTCATCGTATGGGGTCACCACATGTTTGTTACAGGTATGAATCCATTCCTTGGTGGTGTATTTATGATCACTACTTTGATCATAGCAGTACCATCAGCTGTTAAAACCTTTAACTGGCTGGCTACGATCTGGCGCGGAAATATCAAGTTTACTCCTGCCATGTTGTTCGCAATTGGTCTGGTTTCATTCTTTATTTCGGGCGGTGTAACTGGTATCTTCCTTGGTAATGCTGCATTGGATATTCCATTGCACGATACGTATTTCGTTGTTGCCCACTTCCACCTGGTTATGGGTTCAGCAGCTATATTTGGTATGCTTGCCGGTGTTTACCATTGGTTCCCTAAATTGTTCGCAGGACGTTTGATGGATGAGAAATTGGGTTACCTCCATTTCTGGGCAACCTTTGTTTGTGCTTACCTCGTATTCTTCCCAATGCACTTTATGGGTTTGGATGGTGTTCCACGTCGTTATTATGCAATGACTGAGTTCCCTGCGTTCAACCACTGGTTATCAGTAAATACATTCATTACCTGGGCAGCTATCGTTGCTGCGTTAGCACAGGTAGCTTTCCTTTATAACTTCTTTCATTCTATCTTCTTTGGTAAAAAGGCAACTCAAAACCCATGGAATGCTAATACATTAGAATGGACTGCTCCAATCGAACATATCCATGGTAACTGGCCAGGTGAAATTCCTACTGTTTACCGTTGGCCATATGATTATAGCAAACCTGGTGCTGAAGAAGACTTTATTCCGCAAACCGTGCCATTATCTCAGACCATGAGTTCTAATCAGGAACACGATTTTGAAGATAATCCCGCAGGTCTTGAACAATTTAACGAATGGGTGAAGGTTAACAGGCCCAATGAAGAAGTAAAATAAGATATTTTTTCGCTGATCTTTTAGGGTACCTGTGCCGGAATTTTTTCCATAACGGGTACCCTAAATTTTTAGATAATTTACATGAACAAAGCAGTGCCTAAAAGTAGGTTCCAGAAAGCCAATAAAATTACCATAATCCTTCTGTTTGTGGTGATTTTAGCAGGTGCTGTAGTTCGTAGTACAGGATCGGGTATGGGTTGCCCGGATTGGCCACGTTGTTTTGGATGTATCGTTCCGCCAACGGACGTTGCTCAGCTTCCTAAAAACTACAAAGAAAAGTACGTCGCCGATAGGGTAAAGAAAAACCTGCATTTCGCCCGGACACTCGATATGTTCGGTTATAACGACCTTGCAATAAGGTTACGGCAGGATAAGTCTATTTTGGTACCCGAAGCCTTTAATGCTGCAAAAACCTGGACAGAGTATATTAACCGCCTTTTAGGTGTAGCTGCTGGCCTTGGAATGATTTTGACAGCGATCTTCGCTTTTAAATATTGGGCTCAAAATAAATGGCTGACCATATTAAGTCTGCTAAACCTGGTAGTTGTCGGCTTTCAAGGGTGGCTTGGATCTATTGTTGTTTCTACAAATCTTGTACCGTGGATAGTAACTGTACACATGTTGCTGGCGCTTGCTGTACTGGCTATTGCAATTGTTACTTACCATCTGTATAAAGTACATGGAAAAAGCTGGCTAAAAATTACGCCTATTGTGCGGGTAATAACTTTTCTGGCCTTGCTGATCAGTGTCATTCAAATCATTTTCGGAACAGATGTTCGTGAGCGTGTTGACGTTGTTGCGGCACGTTTAAGCGAATATCGCAATGGGTGGATAAATAGTGTGGGTGATATATTTTTTGAGCATCGCGACCTTGCCATCATCGTTCTGTTGACGAACGTAATGTTGTATGCATTGGTGCGAAGATATTTTGGCAGGCACTCGGTTCAACAGCAGCTAATGAGTTTCACATTTTTGGTGATCATGCTGCAAATTGTTACCGGTATATTGCTTTCCTATCTTTCATTACCTCCGCTTGCAGAAATAGCACATGTTATATTAGCATGCCTGATGTTTGGTGCGCAATTGTATTTATTGCTGAACCTTTACAAGTCGGTTAACCCAGGGGAGGTACGTTCATGAACTGGAAAGATTTTTCGAAGCTTATCAAATTCAGGCTTACTTTTCTGGTGGTTTTTTCGGCTTCGATCACTTTCCTGATGGGCAGCAAGGCTGGGGGGCAGGATATCAATTGGCTGAATTGGGCCAAATTAATTATCGGTGGGTTTTTAGTTACCGGCGCTGCCAACAGTTTTAACGAGATCATTGAAAAGGATCTTGATAAACTGATGAAGCGTACGATGGACAGGCCGATCCCTTCGGGGCATCTAACTACTGGGCAGGCGCTGATCCTGGGATTGTTAATGGCTTTAGGTGGAACATACCTGCTTGGTAGCTTAAACCTGGCAACTGGTTTATTATCTGTATTTTCGATATTGTTTTATGCATTTGCATACACGCCGCTTAAACGGATTACGCCTATTGCTGTATTTGTAGGTGCAATACCGGGAGCATTACCACCGCTAATTGGCTATGTAGCTGGTTATGGTACGGTTGACAGCATCGCCCTTATTGTATTTGCAATTCAGTTTGTATGGCAGTTTCCACATTTTTGGTCAATCGCCTGGGTTTTGGATGATGATTATAAATTGGCAGGATTCCGTTTGTTACCTACGGGGAAGCGCGATTTGGGTAGTGCCGTATTTACCTTTGCAGCCACAGTGATTTTAGTTCCGGTAAGTTTGTTGCCTAACTTGTATCATTATGCCGCTGCCTGGGTTGGTTATGTATCAATAGCCAGTAGTTTAGTATTTTTGTACCTCGCTTTGGTGTTATTAATTAGGCGTGATATTCTTTCGGCCCGTAAATTGATGTTCGCATCATTTTTTTACCTGCCGGTAGTACAGTTGATTTTTTTATTTGGATTTAAAGGAAAGTGATAGATGGCACAGATACAACAAGAGAACGATAGGCTGAACCTTGCACCCAAAAAATTTGTTTTGTGGTTGTTCGTGTTTGCCTCATTTATGATTTTTGCCGCTTTAACCAGCGGTTTTATGGTTTATGCCGGTGGCAAAGGGCATGGGTTAAACGTGCAATTGCCAGACGCATTTATTTACAGTACCACGGCAATTATACTGAGCAGTTTGACTCTGTTGATGGCTAGCAGAGCAGCAAAGCGGCTTGAATTTGCAAAGCAGCGCTTGTTTCTTTGGCTTACAATGTTGCTGGGATTTGCTTTTTTTGCAATTCAAATTTATGCCTGGTATGTTCTTACCAACAAAATGGGCATCTATTTTGTAAACCCCAATGCTTCCCGTTCATTCCTTTATGTATTTACGGGCCTGCATTTGGTGCACATTTTTGCCGGGGTAATTTTCCTGATTGTGGCCCTGATTGGCAGTTATCGCAATAAACCACAGGTAATAAATCTATATCACATGGACCTTGCCGCAATATTTTGGCATTTTGTCGATATTATATGGATTTATTTATATGTTTTTTTACTTTTGAACCAAAATTAATAATCCTCCAATCCAGTACAGATGAGTACAGCAGTTTCACAAATCGACGAGGTTAAAACCACACCCTGGGCAGGCGGCTCTTCTCCGTTTTCTGTCGAGTATGGGAAAATAATGATGTGGTTTTTCCTGTTATCAGACGCGTTCACTTTTTCGTCATTACTAATAGCTTACGGTGCCCTGCGTTTTAGCTCGGCAGCATGGCCAGCACCAGATTTAATTTTTCAATCGGTTCCTGGTTTGATCGAACATGGCGCACCGCTGGTGTTTGTGGGTTTAATGACCTTTATTCTCATCATGAGCTCTGTAACTATGGTATTGGCTGTTGAAGCTGGTCACCGTGGTGCAAAGAAAGAAGTTGTTTGGTGGATGATAGGTACCATTATTGGTGGCTTTATGTTTTTGGGTTGCCAGGCTTTAGAATGGTCACATTTACATAGCGAGGGATTTTGGTGGGGCAGTATTCCCAAAATGGAGGAATTAAAGGCACTTTTCCATGGGCATCCATCTGAGCAAACGATGACTACTTATGGTCATCAGTTCGCTAATTTATTCTTTACCATAACTGGTTTTCACGGCTTTCACGTTTTCAGCGGAGTGGTGATCAATATTATCATTACAATTAATGTGCTGGCAGGCACCTATGAGCGCCGCGGCAGTTACTTGATGGTTGAGAAAATTGGCCTTTACTGGCACTTTGTAGACCTGGTTTGGGTATTTGTGTTCACTTTCTTTTATCTCGTTTAAAACTAGCTTATGTCATCACATCCTGCACATACCGAAGATCATGCCGAAGAGCATGAAGGCATGACCAAAAAACGCATTTGGAATGTGTTTTATATATTACTGGCCATCACAGCCGTTGAATTTTTTATAGCACTTTATCTTGTTCCTCACAAAACATTTGGAATGGATTATCACGTTGCTAACCCTATTTATATTGTATTAACCCTTTTAAAAGCATTTTTTATTGTGGGTTATTTTATGCACCTCAAGTTTGAAAAGGCGGGACTGATATTTGCGATAATTGTACCGGTGCTGTTCATAATCGGATTGATCCTGGTGCTTACTAATGAGAGCCACCACTGGATTGATTTGAGGTTGTAAATGATAAAATTCAGCTTAATAAAAAAGTTTTTGATCCTGGTATTTATTCTGTTTATACCAGGATTTTTCTATTATTTGCTCACCCTAAAAGGGCAAAACCGCTACCATGCTCTTAGCATATTCGGGCCTAAGAAGCCTGTACAGCGGTATGATAGTGTAAAAGGTAAATATATCAGTGATACCATTTACCATGCCATCGGCGATTTTCGGCTCACCGACCAGGATGGTAAACAGATTTCTCTGGCTTCTTTGCACGATAAAGTAATTGTAGCTGGTTTCTTTTACACACATTGCCCAACGCTGTGTACTACTATTAATGGATATATAGATAGCCTTGATCGCAATTATGCCAAGAGTAAAATGGTTAATTTTTTGTCGATCACAGTTGACCCAAAACGTGACACCGTTGGCGTATTAAAAAATTATGCAAAACAGTTTGCAGACCGTGATTCTAAATGGAGGTTTTTAACGGGCGATACCAGTACTATTTATAACCTTGCACGCAAAGGTTTCCTGGTTAATGCAGTGGATGCTGGCAATGGAGAATTTATCTATTCTGATAAGCTGGTGCTGATTGATTCACACGGCAGAATCAGGGGTTACTATACAGGCGCATCGCTGACCGATGTTAGCCGATTGAATGATGAAATTAAGGTGTTAGTGAAGCAGGAACTGCTGGAAAAAGATACACCGATGTATTAATTAATGTTATGACTGATAAATTTATATTCCGTTTCGTTGCCGCTGTGTCGGTATTTGTGTTTGTAGTGGTGGTGGTTTTGAACCGACATTTGATCCCGGCTCCGGCCGTTGTGCCATCTTTTGTGCAATATTTTCCTAAATTAAATGCTGTATTAAATGGTACCTGCAGTATTTTGCTTTTGATATCACTCTATTTTATTTTGCAAGGGAATATCAAGGTACATAAGCGATTAAATATTTTAACCTTTTGCCTTTCTTCTCTGTTCCTGGTCTCTTACATTTTGTTCCATTACCTGATGCCTGAAACCATCTACGGTGATTTGAATGGGGATGGTGTTTTAACAGATGTTGAGCGTGCAGCGGCTAGTCCGGTTCGTACTATCTACCTTGTTATTTTAACATCACATATCATACTTGCTGCAACAGTTTTGCCTTTAATTTTAATGAGCTTTTACCGGGGTTTGCAGCTTGATGTAGAAAAACACAAAAAGTTGGTTAGGTGGACCTTTCCGATCTGGCTCTACGTAACCATTACAGGTGTCATCGTTTACCTGATGATATCTCCGTATTATCATTTTTAGCAATAAATTTAAAAGCTGATTTAAAATATAACTATTTTTACAGCCATGAAAGCGATGAGAAAGGTACTGATCATTAGTGTGTTTGCTGTAATGGTAATGGGTGCGGCACAGGTTAAAGCGCAATGCGCTATGTGTACTACAGCGGTTGAATCAAATCACAAAAGCGGGGCAACAACAACCAAGGGCCTGAATCAGGGAATATTGTTTTTATTGGGGGCGCCCTATTTACTTGCGGGTGCGGGTGGCTTTATTTGGTATCGTAAATACCGTCGTAAATATATCCCTATGGATGTACCCCGCGAGAAGCTAAACTTGAATTAGGTTAAAACAATAGCGCTATAGGTACATATTGCTCCTAAGCTATCGCCTTGATGCTTAGGGCATAATTATCGGATATACCTCTTTGCGGTTGCTGCCGAAGATAAATGTATTGACTTTGTTACCTGATGAGAATCTATCCTGAGACTTTTGAATTTTTGAAAAATCTGGCCGCCAATAACCATCGCGATTGGTTTATGGCGCATAAGGCAGATCACGATAGTGCCAAAGAGAATGTTGTGGCATTCGCAGCGGAATTGATTAAGGAATTAAGTAAAGTTGATCCTACTCTCGACACAAACATCGATCCTAAAAAATGTGTCATGCGGATATATCGCGATATCAGGTTTAGCAGCGATAAAACACCCTATAAAAACAATTTTGGTATTGGTAAACTAAGTTCCGGTAAAAACTCGGCCTTTATTGGGTATTATGTGCATATACAACCCGGAGGAGAGTCGTTTATTGCGGGAGGTAGCTGGATGCCCGAAAGTGATCAATTGAAGCTGATAAGACAAGAAATAGATTATGATCCTGACAGTCTAAAGCGAATTATTGATGCCCCCGGGTTTGTTAAATTGTTTGGCGATTTTCGAAAACAAGAACAATTGAAAGCTGTTCCGCAGGGATATGATGCTGGTAACGAAAATATAGACCTGCTAAAGTTAAAAAGCTTTGTAGCGGTGCATCGTTTTGCTGATAAAGAGATGAATACTGAAGGAATAGTGCAGCAAATGGCAGCAATTGGCGGTGCAATTTACCCTTTGAATGAGTTCCTGAATAAAGCAGTCTCTTAAATAATAAAACCTTAAAACGATGAAATTAAAGTATTACCTCTTAGCCGGTGTTTTGTGTACTACATTACATTCCTGCGTGGTATTGTCGCCAAAAAAATATAAATTCCTGCTTGCTGATCGCGACTCACTCAGCACACGAACCAATACACTGGAAGCCGAGGTCTCGGCCTTGCAGGCTGATACCATGCATCTGCATCGCCAATTGGCCGATCTGCAAAATAGTTACAATACATTAAACACCAATTATAATAAGCTGAACGATAATTATAATAATTCGTCAACAAAAGTGAACCAGCTTTCAACGGATCTTCAAAAGCGTGAATTGCGTTTGAAAGAAGTTGAAGAAGCTTTAAAAAAGCGCGATGCTGCTTCATCAGCATTAAAAGAAAAACTGCAAAAGGCTTTGCTTGGTTTTCAGAAAAGCGGATTGAGTGTTGATATTAAAGACGGGAAAGTATATGTTTCACTTGCAGATAAACTCCTATTTCCTACCGGCAGTATAATTATCGACCAGCATGGTAAAGATGCACTTATACAGTTGGCAGCCGTTTTGAACAAAGAACCGGATATCAATATTGCGGTTGAAGGACATACCGATAATAAAAAAGTGATCAATTTAGGTCAGATCAAAGATAACTGGGATCTGAGTGTTATGCGTGCCACTTCTGTGACACGTTTTCTGACAGAAACACAAGGTGTTGATCCGCATAGACTTACTGCTACTGGTAAGAGTGAATTTCAACCGGTTGACGAAGGAGAAACTCCTGAATCACTTGCAAAAAACAGGCGCATCGAAATTGTACTGACGCCAAAACTGGATGAAATATACAATTTGATCAAACAATAATTACCGGCCCCTGAAAAGGGGCTTTGTTATTTGAATACAAGATGAGTTCTTACGCTATTATTTCAGATATTCACGGGAATTCACTGGCGCTGCAGGCGGTTTTGGAAGATATTAAATCGAGAGGCATAACTAAGATCATCAACCTTGGCGACCATTTTTTTGGTGCGCTTGAGCCCGAAACTGTAGCGGCCATGTTGCGTGAAATTCCGATGCTCAGCATTAGTGGTAATACCGACCGTGAAATACTTCAGGCTATTGATGATGGCTTTAATAAGCCCGGCATGGAATATGTACTTGACGAATTGTCGGAAATAAGCATAGCCTGGTTACGTGGCTTGCCTAGAACACTAACTGTAGATGATCTCTTTTTCGTTTGTCACGGTACGCCGGATAGCGATGATGCCTATTTACTGGAGCAGGTTACCGAACATGGTGTTTTTGTTTACAAGGATGAGTACCTGATTAAGAAAATCAGCCATATCAGCGAACGCATTATACTATGCGGGCATTCACATGTCAACCGGGTGATTTATCTATCGAACGGAAAGATCATTCTTAATCCGGGGAGTGTTGGTTTGCCAGCTTACCTGGGTTCGGGTGAGTATAGTTTTTCGATGGAGTCTAATACACCGCATGCTAAGTATGCAGTTGTTCATGCGGATGGCAAGCAGATCAATATCGAACAGGTGCTTTGTACATACGACTGGCAAAAAGCCTCCGAAGCAGCGAAGAAAAATGGAAATGAAAAATGGGCCGATTTTTTGTTACTCGGCCGCATGCCTAAAGCCTTACGTACAGTCTGATATCAGATGCCAACTTCTTCCATCAGCGTATGGAAAAGTGCAAATCGTTCTTCAAATTGAGCATTATGAGCTGCATGAATTGCATTCAAGTGTTTATAAAAGAAATCGCTATAACGCTCGATCTTGTCCGTATTGAATTGAAGACAATACGTGATACCTTCGTTTGGCGAATCTAAAATGGTGTATAATTTATAGCCATCAAAAGCACCGGTATTTAAAATCGCCGGGATATGATCGGACTTGATCCAGGAAAGCCATTCGTTGGCTATGGTATCGTCAATAATAAAAGTTTCGTTAAAAATTAGCATGGGGTAAAAATACAAATACCTGCATGAATAATTCAGCAATTCAAAAATTGCGCTGATGTTCAGGATTCACCGGTTGGTTTATCGCCCCTAAGCAATCTGAATCGTTTTCTGGCTTCGTTGATCCATAAACTACCAGCATAGTCGGTAATGATTTTTTGGTAGTATATTTTTGCCTGTTCCTTATCGTTCAGCTTATTTTCATAGATATCACCCAACATAAAGGTTGCGTCATCGGCCCAAAGATCAAATGGATGCTCTTCAATGATCTTTTTTAGTGGGATAATTGCCCCGTAATAGTTCTTTTGTTGTATCAGTATCCGGGCTTTTGCCATGAGTATATCGTCGCTAAGCGCATTATTCGGATAGCTTACATTGATGCTATCAAGTATAGCGAATGCCTTTTCGGGCTGTTCGGCAAATATTTCGAGATCGGCACGGGCATACATTTTAAGGGCCTTGCCCGCCGTATCGGCCTGCAGGTTGTCTCCAATTAAAAGTGAAAGATTGAGTGCGTCGTTAGCAATAAGTTCAGATGTTGCTGCCTTAAGTACATCTAGCTGGCCTTTTGCCCATGTAAAATCGCCGGTATAATAAGCCAGCCTGGCATCTCGTAACTTGGCTTCCTGCCCTATGTTAGTGCCTCTATTGGCTGTTTCTACCTGTTCATAGGCAAGCGTAGCCTCCCAGCGTTGCCCGGTAAGTAAATAGATATCACCCAGATCAAGTTTGCAGGATGCTTGTATGCCGGGCTTGATATTGGGGATATTGATAGCATCTTCCAAAAGTTTTTGAGCCTCAGCCAGCTTATGCAATTTAAAGGCCTCTAACCTGGCCAAACGTTGCATAGCAAATACGGTGCTATTCGTTTTACCGAACTCACCTAAAAGATCGTTATAGTCTTTTTCAAGACTAATTAAATCGTCATGGTTATATTTACCGGCTGTTATCAACTGGTTTTTAGTGTTGATCAACTCTATTTTGGCCGGAACATACAATGTTTGATTCCTGCCTTTGCCGATAACGTATTGATAACCGCGTATCGCGGTATCATATGCTTCATCAGCAACAAGCGTTTGGCAAAGTTCAAAAACGTTATGTCCATCATCGTTTTGCCGCCTGCTGAGCGCCATAGCTTGATTTAAAGCCTGGTCGAAATCCTTTTGCTGCAGAAATTGCCAGATCAACAGATCAACATAGATGGTCTCCTGCGGATATTTTTGAATTCGTTCAAACAAGGCGATCTTCAGCAGGTCATAGTCGGCCACACCTTCAAACATTGACGATAGTGTTGTTTCGGCCTGGGTGATAAAAGAAGGATTTTCCGGTAAAAAATTAAGATACTCCCGGGTTAATGCCACTTTATCGCGTTTAAACCTGTAAAGACTAAGCAATTCGTAAGCGTAAAGCTTTTCGTTGTTTAACAACTTTCGTCCCTGCAAAAATATTTTTATCGCGTAATCGGCGTTCTCAGCCTGGTAAAATTCAGTAGCCAAGGCCGATACGGCAGCCGGGTCCGCTGGCATACCTTTGATTAAGTCGTCGTAAACAGCATTTGCTTTATCAATATCACCTTTTTGGGTATAGATCTTTCCCAGCGTTACGGCATACCGGTGTTCGCCCGGGTGCCTGCGTGCTATTTTACGGGTTATACTCTCTGCCTCATCGAATTTTTTCATAGATAGCAGCGCAGCGATGTAACTGCCGAAGTAGGCTTCATTATCCTGTTTATAAAGCTGCTGGTAAATATCTAATGCTTTTTGCAGTTCGCCGTTTGACGTATATTGCTTTGCAAGCTGCAACTCATCTACCTGAGCGCAGGCTATTGAACTAAGCATAACAAGTGCACAAACTACTACTACAAATCGATTCATCAGTATCAAAAATAGAGAAATAGAACGATAAACGGCTTTAGCAATTATTTGCGCAAATTAATGACGCAGTAAAATTGTAGTGACATTTTGAAGTAATAGGGTATTTTGTCTAAGTTTATCTTCGTTGTAATGTTTTACAGCTCCCCTGCAATGCTTAAAAGCCTGAAAATAATAGTTTTTTTCCTTATCGTGTGTGCACTGCATGCCTGTAAGCAGGCTGAGGTACGGCAAATTCCCATTAAAGATTTTTTCAAAACACCTGAAGAAAGTATTTTCAGACTTTCTAACGACGGTAAATTTATATCATACCTGAAGCCTTATAAGGGTAAACAAAATATCGCTATCCGTTCTCTGGAAACCGGACGTGAGTATATGGCTACTGCTTTTGATGATTATCCCGTTCGCGAATACTCCTGGACCTACAATAACCAGATAGTTTTGATACAGGATGTTATTGAACTTGACGAATACAAAATGTATGTTCTGGATGTCGCCACCTCAACCATTAACAACTTGTTATCGCTTGAAAAGGGACGAATAAGAATTTTAAATAACCGTAATAAAGCTGAACCGGATGTGATTACGGTTAGTATGAACAAGCGTGATCCTGCTCATTTCGATGTATACAAGCTCAATATTAAATCCGGGGAATTAAAGCCTTATATTATTAATCCGGGAAACCTTACAGAATGGTATCCGGATGAAAATGGAAATATAAGGCTTGTAAAAGCTTCTGATGGGGTAAATGAAACAATCCTTTACCGGGTAGATGACAACGCACCTTTTAAACCTATCATTACTGACAACTTTAGAAACAAAGTCGACCCGATAGCATTTACGGGGTTCCAGAATCATTTTTACGCTTTATCAAATGTTAATCAGGATAAAACCTCCCTGGTAGAGATAGACGCTGAAACGGGAAAAGAACAAAGGGTATTATTGAAATGTGCTAAAGCCGATATCGATCACGTAGACTATTCAAGAAATAAGAACAGGCTTGAGCTTGCTGTTTGCGAAGAGGAAAAACCTGCCAAGCACTTTTTAAATAAAGATATTGAACAAATTTATGGCAATTTATCCAGGCATTTTCCCGGATCCGAGATCAATATAGTTAGCCGGGATAGTAGCGAAGATAAGTTTATCATTTTTACCTACACCGACCGTAATCCGGGAACCTATTACCTATATGAAGCCTCGGAATCGAAGATCACCAAACTGGGCGACATCAATTCAAGTTTGAAGCCGGAAGAGCTTTGTCCGTTAAAGCCAATATCCTTTAAAGCACGTGACGGATTACAGATCAATGGCTATTTGACCTTACCATTGGGTAACAAAACAAATGGCTTGCCTGTTGTAGTAATGCCGCATGATGGGCCCTGGCGGAGCCGCGATATCTGGCGTTATAGTGACGAAGTGCAGTTTTTGGCAAATCGCGGTTACGCGGTTTTCCAGGTCAACTATCGGGGTTCATCAGGTTATGGCAAGGCTTTTAACAGTGCTGGGTTTAAACAGGCTGGCGGAAAGATACAAGACGATATTACCGATGGTGTAAACTGGTTGATAAAAGAAGGAATAGCCAACCCGAAGCAAATTGCCATTTTTGGCGGCGGTTTTGGGGGCTTTTCTGCATTATATGGTGTCTCTAATCACCCCGAACTCTACAATTGCGCTATCATTCAGTATGGCCTGATCAACTTTTTTACCTACTTTAAAGACGTGCCACCTTATCTGAAACCCAGGTTGCAGATGATGTACGAAATGATCGGTAATCCGGAAACGGATGCGGAGCAGCTGCGCGCAATTTCTCCAATATTTCATACGGATAAGATCAAAGCGCCGTTATTAATATTTCAGGGTGCCAGGGATGAAAGCGCAAATATCAGCGAACTTAATCAGTTTGTTCGCGAACTAAAAAAACAAAATGTTCCGGTAACGTATTACCTAAGGCAGAACGAACGAAAAGTGTTCAGAACTGAACGGAACCGGGTAGATATGTATACCGAAATTGAAAAGTTTCTCGATAATAATTTGCGGGTTAACCAGTGAGCCTGCCAGCTATGCAAGAATCAAGCAGCATTTACCGTAAAAATTTCTCTTTGATAATAGCCTTTCTGGTATTAATATCAGTAACTTTTATCATTGCGCTTTTTATAAGTTATAGCCTCACTGATCGTTATGTAGAAGATGAGTTTGCAGCCAAAAAAATTGACGTACAAGAGCAGACGATTAAATCATATAATGACTTTTTTCAAAACAGGATACCAGAAATAACCTTTTACCACGGTTTTCTCGATTCCGCTTCCGCTTCGCATTACGCTAAATCTGTTTTTAAAGATTACCCATTTGTAACACGAATAGTATTTTACGATGTGGCGATCAGCAAACCGATCAATTCCGAAATTGAGGGACGCCAGTTAGGTGTAAACCTGCAATCGCTGTTCGAATATACCCTGAAAAGCGGCAAGGTTGTAGTAACCAAAATAGGTCGCCCGGAAGATTATAGCGTCTTTGAAACCATGGCCGACAAGCTCAATAATTTTGTTGCCATAGCCGATACATCCCGTGAGCCTACTCAAGATGATAAATTTAAGGCGTTTTATAATATTCAGTCGCAAAAAATAAGCTATTTGAATATACTAAGCCGCGAAGAAGTAAAGCGTTACCGGGAATTACTCAAAGGTAATAACGGATCATCTGTCTATAAGCAGAATATGCTTACGTTCGATATGGATCAACACCTGTTAAAAGTTAAAAATCCACATCCCGAGCTTTACAAAAGTATATCTATCCGCCCGGTAGTATATGACCCGATTGAAAATGAGAACAGTAATATCACCGCAGAATCACCGTTACCGGGCGGGTTTTCAAATTATAAGCTTTATTTCAGTTCGCCAAAGTTTTATCTTGATGCAGAGGTTAACAGGCGTTTCTTACCGATAGGGGCCATGGTGCTGCTGATCTATTTTTTCCTGGTAACTATCAGCTGGCTTATTTACCGAAATCTGAGTGTAAATATGCGCCTTTTCAAGTTGCAGTACGACTTTATCAATAATTTTACACACGAATTTAAGACCCCGCTAAGTGTTATAAAAATTGCAGGTTCAAACCTGCGCGGCGACGCCGAACTAAGCGAGCGGCAGCGGAAACATTATGGCAAAATATTAGATGAAGAGGCGGACAAACTCAACGATCTGATGAACAAACTTCTTTCATTGACGCAGCTTGAAAATCATGCTATAAATTTAAAAATTCAACCTATTGATGCTGAGGAATTTGTGAAGGGGTATATAGATACTTTTAAAATAAAATACCCCGATTTTAAGTTGAGTTACAAAATAACCGGTTCAGACGTTTTTTATAGTGATCCGGTTTTACTGGGGAGCGTATTTCAAAACCTTATGGAGAATGCCTACAAATATTCAAATCCCGGGCGTAAAATATTGCATATCGAGGCCCGAATTAATAAGAAGAATATCGTTTTTTCATTTGCCGACCAGGGCATAGGTATTGTTAAGGAAGAGATAACTCATATCTTTAAAAAGTTTTACAGGATCGAAAATCAGTATAACCAAAACGGAAGTGTTGGGCTTGGACTGGCCTTCTGCAAAGAACTGGTAAATTTTATGGAGGGAGAAATTACAGTAAAATCAAAAATACAGGAAGGCTCGGAGTTCATCGTTACACTACCCTTTGAACTGGCCGGATAAATAAAACACATACTATGGGAAAAGAAATAAAAATTGCGCTTGTGGAGGATGATGAGAACCTCCGTTTTCTGGTTGCCGAGCGTTTGCAATCTGAGGGCTATAAAGTCTTGGAAGCTGATAATGGTGACGATGCAGAGGAAATGATCCTTGCAGAACAGCCGCCGATTGTTTTGCTCGATTGGATGCTGCCAGGTAAACAGGGTGCCGACGTTTGTGCCGCGATCAGAGAAAAAGGTTATGATAAACTGGTGATCATGATGACGGCTAAAGCGCAGGACGTAGACAAGATAGAAGCTTACAATTTTGGGGTTTCCGATTACATTACCAAACCATTCAATATGGATGTGCTGGTTGCTCTAATCGATAATAAAATAAAATTTTCGCTCAATAGTGAAAAATCTGAATCGCATCGGTTTGCCAATATGGAGCATCATCCCAATATGCACCTGTTGATACGCGATGGTAAGAAAATTGAACTTACGATATTGGAGAACCGTATCCTTTTGTATTTTTTAAAAAACAAGAATAAGGTTATCAATCGCGAAGAATTGATGATGGAAGTTTGGGGTTATAATGCCGATGTGAATACCCGTACTTTGGATATGCATATCGTTCGCCTGAGAAAAAAAATAGAAAACAATCCCGATTCACCCCAGTATCTGCAAACCGTAAGGGGCATTGGGTATAAGTTTTTTTATGAAGGGTAATTCGTAAGTGCTAGTTTCTTAGCATCAAATCCGGATTATTTTTGGTAGATGGACGAAAAAATAAAATCTCCAAAAAAAGTCTCCTTTTTTATCAGTCTGTAACCATTTCTGTAAAAGCAATGCTGGATATCGGGTAGTTTTTTTGCTTCGATCGAACATACTATCCTGAAAAATAACAGCATAAAACCGGCCATGATTTTTTGCCATAATTTTCCGGTGAGCTGGAAATCTGTATTCAGCCAAAGGCCCTCGGGACGAAGGCAGTTATTGATTTTAAGGAAAATCCTTTGAAGATTGACCATAGTAAAATTATCAAGCAGGAAAGGCGTTATTACAACATCAAAAGTGTCAGGAAAAACTATGTCTTCAATATCATCGTTGATAAACGTAATTTCATTATTGCCGATGATTCTTTTCCTTGCTTTGGCTATCATTTTTGATGCTATTTCAACATAAGTGATTGCTAATCCGGCAGGATGAAATTTAGCTATCTCTTCTAATATTTCTCCCGATCCTCCTCCAACTATTAAAATTTTATTACCGCTGCTGATAATGGAAAGCAAGCATGACTGTGCCCTTATTGGCGCTTTGCCAAATACCAGTTGCGACAGTCGGTCATAAAACCAGCTTGAATTATTATAGTTGGCGGGCATAATTGTGTTTTCTCAAATTAAGCTATTGTTGGTATATTTAATGCAACCAGCTCAACATAATAAGTATGAAAAAACTGTTCGTAATTATAGGCATACTCTTTACATCTTCAATAGCTTTTGCAGGTGCTAAACCGGATACGGATAAATATACCCGTAAAGAGGTTTTTATACCAATGCGCGATGGTATTAAACTGCATGCGGTGATCTTTACACCCAAAAATCAAACCGAAAAGCTTCCATTTCTGATTGAGCGTACACCTTATGGTGTCAGCGAATACCCCAGCCCCGAGAAATATGGCTACATCAAAGATATGGCTGAAGATGGCTATATTTTTGTATTTGAGGATATACGTGGAAGGTACCTATCTGAAGGCAAATACGAAATGATGCGGATGAGCAGGGATAAAAAGGATACTAAAGCAATAGATGAAAGCAGCGACACCTATGATACGATTGACTGGTTGCTTAAAAATGTTCCGGATAATAATGGCAAAGCAGGCTTGTACGGCATCTCCTACGATGGCTGGACAACGATCATCGCCGCCAGCGATCCGCATCCTGCACTGGTTGCAGCCTCTGAACAAGCTACGCCAGCCGACATGTTTTTAAATGACGACTTGCATCATAACGGGGCGTTTAGACTAAGTTATGCGTTTGAATATGCCTTTATGGAAGAAATCTCCAAAACAGATTCATTGTTTCAGTTTGGTAATTATGATACTTACGATTGGTACCTTAAGCTGGGACCCTTATCAAATTTAAATGATAAATACATTCACGGGAAACTACCCACCTGGAACAATTATATAGCCCATCCGGATTACGATAATTTTTGGAAAAGACAGTCCCTCAACTACCGTTTAGATTCGCCCCGTTTGGCAATACAACATGTTAGTGGCTGGTGGGACCAGGAAGATATGGTAGGCCCGCAGTCGGCATACCAGACCCTGGAAAAGCAGGACAGGCAAAATCGTAATTTCATTGTACTTGGTCCGTGGAGGCATGGGGGCTGGGCAGGTGGTGATGGCAGCAGCTTAGGTAATATTAAATTCGACGGGCAAAATACTGCAAGTTATTTCCGGAAAGAGATACAAGCCAAATGGTTTGCCTGGTACCTGAAGGGCAAGGGCGATGGTAAGTTTGCCGAAGCGATCAGTTTTCAAACCGGGTCAAACAAATGGAAGAATTATACCGCCTGGCCGCCAAAGGAGTCGACTATTAAAAATATTTACTTTCATGCTAATGGTAAATTGTCGTTCAATCCGCCGACGGCAGCAGAAAGCAAGTTTGACAGCTATGTTTCTGATCCGGCCCGGCCGGTACCCTATCGGGCTCGACCCATTGAAGAAACCTATGGCCCCGGATCACGCTGGTATTTTTGGCTGACTGAGGATCAGCGATTTGTGGATAACAGGCCCGACGTACTAACCTGGCAAACTGATACTTTGACCAGTGATGTTACCGTTACCGGCAATTTGCTGGCTAAATTGTATGCTGCTACCTCGGGTTCTGACGCCGACTGGGTAGTGAAGCTGATAGACGTTTACCCACAGGAATATAAAAAGGAGTTGAAAATGTCGGGCTATGAATTGATGATCGCAGCGGATGTTCTAAGGGGCCGTTACCGCAACAGTTTTTCGAAGCCCGAACCGGCAACTCCGGGTAAAGTTGAACAGTATAATATCGACCTCCATGGCATAGACCATGTTTTTAAGAAGGGGCATAAAATAATGGTGCAGGTGCAAAGCAGCTGGTTCCCTATCATTGATCGTAATCCTCAAAAATATGTGCCAAATATTTACAAGGCAAAAGCTGAAGATTATATCAAAGCTACGGAGTATATCTACCATACCGTTGGTGCGGCATCCAATATAGCTTTACCTGTTTCGGTAGAGTAGAAGAATGCCGCATAGGTTCGGACTTAGTCGATCTCTATATCGTACCTGCCCAGCAGACCGGGAAGGCCGGGTAGTGAAAATTTAGCTTTTTTGATCCGGTTCAACTCCGGGTCAAAAGCATAGTTGTAGGAATTTCTAAGATCAGCTTTTTCTAAGATCGTATTTTCAAAAGTTGATCTCAACAGATCACAGTCATTGAAAATAGCACCGGAAAGATCACATTCGGTAAAATCGGCTTCCTGCAACTGGCAGTTTTTAAATAAAGTTTTTTTCAACTTTAAACGGTAGAACGAAGAATGATTGAGTTGGCAGGTATCAAATTCAAAAGATAAGTTGAATGGATCGCAGAGCTCAAAACGCAATCCCAGCATTTTACAATCTTTAAATTTAATGCCCTGTAATGATGTTTTGCCCAATTTAGCCAGACTCAGATTACAGGCCAAAAATTGGCAATCAATAAACCTGATACCACCAAAGTCGGCTCCGGAAAAATCGCAGTTTTTAAAAATACAAGCTTCATATTCGCCGGGTAGGATGGGTGTGATCTTTTGGTCACCTTTTTCAAATTGCTGATCGTAGAACTGTTCCATTTAAAAATATTGGCTAAGTTGTTTCATTCCGATCACTAGAAGATATTGCATAACTAAAACACCATCCAGTAAAAAAAAATAATAATATTCGTTCCGTTCCCATTTCGACTTAAAAATAAGCCAGCCTGTTAGTACGGCACTTACTGAAAGTGCCCAAAAATCAATATTGAATTTTTCTGTTCCCGATAGGTAAAGTAATAAGGTATAACCACCTAATAAAAGAAGGCAAAATAAGTAGGCATTTTTTTCACCCCATGCTACAGCGATGGTTTTCAGACCGAATTGCTTGTCCTCAAATATATCCCGAATATCAAAAGGTATTGCCAATGCTGCGATAAAAAGAAATTGGCGGGCAATTAATAGTGTGGTGTCATGCAGCGTAATAGTTGTCAGATGCCTGGCCTGCGCTTCGAGTATAGGCAGTAAAACACAACTCATGGTCCATACAAGAGTTATCAGCAATAACTTTAAGCCGGGGATATTGCGCAAACCGAATTTTTTTTCGCCCAAAGAAAAAAGCGGCAAGCCATAAGCAAAAGAAAGCAGCGCCAGAAAGATAAGCAGGATACGGGCCGATATAGATACCAGGAAAAATAATGGCGCTAACGCTAAAATAGGCACTACTGTAAGCGTTACCATCAGGCGGTAGTGCGAAAAATACCACCTTACCCGTCGTTGTGGCGACTCCTCGGGTTTTCCGGGCTTGCTTAATAATATGCTGAAATTATAGATGGCCAGCGTTGCAACGAATAATAACGCAATAACAACATTAACAGGTTTTGATCCGATCAAATAAAAGGTAAGCAAGCCTTGTGTTACGGCCCCCAAAGCCATAAAGCAATTACTGAAGAGTAAGAAATCGACAACAGGCTGAAGAATTTTTTTCATCGGTAAACGAAAAGGATATTCTGTCGGCGCTAGCTATTGATTGATAAAGATGGGTCGGCAGAAGCTTTCAATTCAAATATCGTAATCTCGGGATAAATTCCAAGGCGGCCGGGGTAACCTAAAAAGCCGTAACCAACATTTACGTACAACTGTTGCTTCCCTTCCCGGTATAAACCGGCCCATTCAGGATATATATATTTAATGGGGCTCCATTGGAAACTTTCGGTGCGGATGCCAAATTGCATGCCATGCGTATGGCCCGAGAACATCGCATCAATTTGCGGGTATTCCGGCAATACTTTGGCGCGCCAGTGAGATGGATCATGAGATAACAATAGTTTTACTGCCAGGTCATCGGTATCCTTAGTTGCCAGATCTAATCTGCCGCGCTGACCAAAGCGGCTTATTGAACCCCAGTTTTCTACACCCAAAATGCCAATCTCTTCGCCGCCAACTTTCAGCCTGCGGTTTTCATTGCGAAGCAGGTCCCAGCCCATGTTCTTATGAGTAGCCAGGATGTCGTCGAAGTTTTTTTGTTTTGCATTATCACTGCTCCAGTCTTTTATATAGTCGCCGTAATCATGATTGCCAAGTGAACTAAATACGCCCAGTGGTGCTTTTACCTTGCTGAAAATATCCTGGTAATTATTCATTTCATTAGCCATCGCATTTACCAGGTCTCCGGTAAAGAATATAAAATCAGGCTTTTCGCGCATTAGCATTTCAACACCACCGGCTACCGCTTTTTTATTATAAAAACTGCCTGAGTGTATGTCTGATATTTGTCCAAGTTTAATGCCATCAAACGCTTTAGGCAGATTAGGTAAATAAAGCTTCTGATGTTTTACCCGATAATCATATACCCCTGAAACAGTACCGTATACCATACCGGCAATTGGGACAGAGCCCGCAAGCAGGCCAGCTTTGGTTATAAATTCTGATCGGGATATGGCCGGTAATGAAGGCTTTTCTTCTGCAGGAATATTTGAATTTGCTTTTGCCTTTAGCCAAATGATCAGCCTGCGCAGGTCGTCGACTAAAATAAATGGGATAAATAGTAGTTTGGAAACGGTCAACAGGAAAAATACCAGCATAAATGCCGCGCGGAAACTCAACCCTGTCCGAGCAAAAATGCTTATAAAGACACCTAAACTAACAATAACCGATAAAGACCAGTAGATATATCCGAATGCTTTTTTATGACTGAATTTCCATTTGCGGAGTCCGAAACGTACCCCGCGAATAATATAGAAATCGAGTGCCAATATACCCAGGCAAATAAAAAATACCGGAAGAGCTTGTTTTTCCATTCAATTTTGGGGTCTAATCAATAGCTATTTTCATCCAGATCCAAATCGTCATCGGGTTCCAGGTTAAACAAGCTGTTGAACATGTCTGAAAAAGCAAACCCATTGTCTAAGAAGCCTTTGTTGAGTTGCGAAAATTCCGCCAGCCCATGCAATACAAACTCCATCAGCAACAGTTGTTGGTTGTTGCTTAGGCTTGGGTGAAGCTTTTTAACCAGCTGTTTTAAGCCGGTAACAGAATTGAGACTTTTTTTGTATTGTTCGATCGCTGAATTGTCGTCCAGTAAAAGCGTATTGCTGTCGCTGAACCAGTTGATGATCTCGCTATAGGGGTTAGGTGCTTTTGCTTTTTTGGCTTTTTCAGGATCAGGAAAATATTGCAGTAACAGCGTTTTGATAGCCTTGCCGATCAATAAGTTGGCAACCTTGGCAGGGCCTTCTAATTCGCCTTCATACACAAGCTCTATTTTGCCGGTTATTGCAGGTATGACGCCCAAAAAGTCGGTTATCCTGACAAACGTTGAAGACTCTTTATTAATGATCATACGCCGTTCGGCATTACTTACCAGATTTTCATAAGCTGAGATGGTAAGACGTGCCGATACGCCCGATTTTTTATCGATATATTCTGACGCCCGGGCTTCAAAAGCAATTTGTTCGATCAGATCTTTTACCAGTCCATCAACTTCGATCGCCGATTTTTGGGCCGGTGCAATAATAGCTTCCTGCTGTGTGATCTTGCGTGATACCTTAATTGAACGCGGATAGTGCGTTAATATCTGGCTTTCGATACGGTCTTTTAAAGGTGTTACAATTGAGCCCCGGTTGGTGTAATCTTCCGGGTTTGCTGTAAAAACAAATTGCAGATCCAAAGGTAACCGAAGTTTAAATCCGCGTATCTGGATATCTTTTTCCTGTAAAATATTAAACAATGCAACCTGTATACGAGCTTGCAGGTCGGGCAACTCATTGATGACAAATATTCCCCGATGCGCACGTGGTATCAAACCAAAGTGAATTACACGCTCATCTGAATAGTGAAGTTTGAGTGTTGCGGCTTTGATGGGGTCTACGTCGCCGATAAGGTCAGCTACAGTCACATCTGGTGTAGCCAGCTTTTCGGTGTAACGCTCAGAACGATGCAACCATGCTATCGGGGTATCATCTCCTTTGGCGTTTACTTCGTTATGGCCATACCACGAGATGGGATTAAATGGATCGTCATATAGTTCCGAACCTTCAATATATGGAATATATTCATCCAGCAAATTTACCATTAGCCGTGCAATTCGGGTTTTGGCCTGTCCACGTAAACCAAGCAATAAAATATTATGACGGGATAAGATTGCAGTTTGCAAATCTGGGATAACCGTGTCTTCAAAGCCGATAATGCCTTCAAAACCGCCTTCTTTTTCCTGTAACTGTGCGATCAGGTTTTCACGCAACTCGTCTTTAACCGATCTGCTTTTATACCCAGATTGTTTAAGTTCACCTAAAGTCTTAATTGTTAAATTGTAGTTCATTCTTTTAATTTGAAAATTGTCCAATCACCTCACCGTTCTTCTTCTGTTTTTGATATAGTCTTCAAAAATATATTCGCCTAACCCGGTTAATGAGCTATAAAAAGCTTTGCCACCATTAGTTTCGGTAAACTTGCGTACAAACTGCTGCAGGTAAGGATCTTTTGCTATCATAAAGGTGGTAATAGGTATTTTAAGCCGTTTACACTGTGCAGCCATATTAAGTGTTTTGTTAACCACCTTACGGTCAAGTCCTATGCTATTTTTGTAATAACGGTTTCCTTCTTTAAGACAAGTTGGCTTACCGTCGGTTATCATAAATATTTGTTTATTATGTGTTTTTCGCCTGCGTAAAATATCAGTAGCCAGTTCAAGTCCGGCATAAGTATTGGTATGATAGGGGCCAACCTGTAAGTACGCCAGGTCTTTCAAAGTTATTGGCCAGGCATCATTACCAAAAACTACAATGTCCAGCGTGTCTTTAGGGTATTTGGTACGGATCAATTCTGCTAAAGCCATGGCCACTTTTTTTGCTGGCGTGATCCGGTCCTCTCCATAAAGGATCATAGAATGAGAGATGTCGATCATCAGAACTGTTGAGGTAAGGGTTTTGTAATCCATTTCCTCCACTTCCAGATCGCGTTCGGTCATGATAAAATCGTTGATGCCGTGATTGATCTGGGCATTATGTATAGACTGGGTAATGTCGATCTGCTCCAGGCTGTCGCCAAATTCATATTCGCGGCGCTCAGCGTTTCTTTCATCGCCCTGCCCTGATTGGGGCGTGCGATGATTGCCTTTTCCGGATCTTTTCAGTTTCCCAAAGATCTCTTCTAATGCCGATTGGCGGATGCTCTGTTCGGTTTTGGCGGTTATCTTGAATTCGCCCGATTCATTGTTTTCGTCAAGGTAGCCCTTTTGTTTCAACTCGTCAATAAAATCACCCATGCCATACTGGTCATTGGTAACGTTATATTGCTTATCGAGTTCGTTCATCCATGCCAAAGCTTCGCCTGCATCTCCCGAAGTATAGTTCAATAGTTCAAGAAATAGTTTCAGAAGTTCGTCAAAGCCACCTTTGGGTATTTGCTTTGGGATGTTTTTAGAGAACCCGTAACCGCGCATATGTATCCTTTCGAATATAAAGGTAAGGGTATTTTTCTTTTAAAGTTTTGAAAAGCGCCTCCAGGCCCTTAAATGTTAGTTAAATATGACATTCCACAAAGGCGTACAAAATCCCATTTCCTTAAACCTGATCTGCCTTAAATGCGCTTGATGCTACTTAGCGGATCGGCCGAGCAGGCTTAAAATACGCTCATCGTATGGTGGATTTGCTCCGCGTTTGCTGGCCACGAATGAGCCTACTGCACAGGCTTTGTCAATAACTGCCTGCATTGGTTCGCCTGATAACAGACCCGCGATAAACGTAGCTAAAAATGAATCGCCTGCGCCAACGGTATCCCCTACCTGTACCGGAAGACCGGGACTTTCATAAAATTTATGATCATGCCAAACAATCGCACCGTTTTCACCACGTGTAACACAAATGGTTTTGGTATGAAATTTTGATCTGAATTCGGCTATCTGCTCCTTGAGGCTATGTTTACTGCCTCCTATAAGTAAGGCTGCTTCATCTTCGTTCATTTTTACTACCTGGGCTCCGGCTGCCAAAGTTTCAATGGTATTGAGCGTGTAATGAGGGGCCCTCAGGTTAACGTCAAATATTTTCAAAGCATGCGTTTCGTTTAAAACATTCAGGAGCGTATCGCGGGTGATCTCATCGCGGCAAGCCAGACTACCATACACAATAGCGCCAGCATTTTTCGCACTTTCGATCAAGGCAGCTTCGGGCTGAATATTATCCCAGGAAACAGGCTGAGGAATAATATAGGTTGCATGTTGATGTTCGTCAAGCTCTACCGTTACCTGGCAGGTAGGCAGATCAGGGTCGCGTTGTACAAGGTCAGATAGCAGGTTGTTTTTCTTTAGATACTCAGCTAGCTCATCACCGGAGGCATCTTCGCCAATGCGGCTTGCAAAAGCAACTTCAACACCCTGTTGTACCAAATGCATGGCCACATTCATAGGTGCACCGCCTGGTTTTTTGCCATCTTCAAAGGTGTCCCAAAGCACCTCGCCAAAACATAATACGTACTTGCTCATTTTATAGGTTTGATGCAAAGCTAAAAGGATTTGTAAGAAAAAAAATGCCTATTTTTCGGCATGAAAAAGCTTTTATTCATCTTTTTGTTTTTAGCTGGAGTTGCCTGCTGCCACGGCCAGGACAGGGAAGCGGTTATCAAGGTGCTTTCGGAACAACAGAATGCCTGGAATAAGGGCGATATAGAAGGGTTTATGCAGGGCTATTGGAAGTCGGATTCCTTGCTTTTTGTAACCAGCAGCGAACCATTACATGGCTGGCAGGCTATGCTTGAACGATATAAAAGAACCTACCCCGGCAAAGCAGGCATGGGCGAGCTTAAATTTACCATTATAAAGGTGGATATGCTCGACGGTCATAACGCCTTTGTTTTAGGTGGCTGGGGCCTGAAACTCGAGAGCGGCAAAACTCCGGGTGGCTATTTTACCTTGTGGTTCCGTAAGATCGATGGCGAATGGAAGATCGTTTGTGATCATACATCTTAACCACGCCGACACTTTAGTCTATGCTGACTCAAGACTACTGACCGAAGACTCAGGACTACAAAGGCTTCCCTGCCGCCAGGGCCTTATCCGCCCATTTTACCGCTAATTTTTCCCGATAGCTGGCATAATCGGCCTTGAAAGCCATTTTTAGCAGGCTATCTACGCCACCTTTTACCGCAAGGTTATACACGCTGGCAGCTTTGCGGCTTAAGGAAGCATCCCAGGCGCGTAAGCTAAGAGAGAAGGAACCGCTAAGGTATTTCATCCAGTGCCAATAACCTGTTGGCATAAAAAGCGTGTCGCCATGTTCCAAAAATGCTTCGATACCCTGAACGCCTTTTAGTGCAGGGAATTTTTCGAAATCAGGATTCAATACATCGTAATCTTCCAGCGCATAAGTGGTATTCGGGATACAATATAAACGACGTTTCCATTTGTTTTCGAACAGGATAACATGTTTACGACCTACAAAATGCGTATGAAAAATATGTGGCAGGTCAATATCATAATGCAGGAAAGTCACCGAATCGGAGCCGCCAAAGAACATCCCTGGCATGCTTTCCAGGAAGCCACCCATCAGATCTTTAGGTAAAATAATATCATCCAGCAGTTGTGGTGCGTGTTTGAATATATTGAAGAAGAAGATGCGTAATTCTGTAGGCTGCGACATGATCAGATCAATATACTGGTCAAAAGGCATTTCAGCAGCACTGGCATTGATTGGCTTAGAAGGATCGGCTTTGGAGTTGTCGTATAACGGAACGACCTTGCTGCCTACCACTTCTTTCATGTATTCGGCAGACCACTTTTCCCTTGCCGGCCAATCCCTGGTCAGCCCTTTAATAAGAAGTGGGCGACGAGGTTTCAGATAGTTTTTGGTAAAATCTTCGGGACTGATCGTATCAACCGTGTCTATAGGTGAAAGTATAAAACTCATTGAGATATCGCTTTCGGCTTTCAATTAATGGTCCGGGAAAATGCGTCCCTGCTTGGTAACGGCCGATGGGGCAAAGTTACGGCTTTGATGCGAGTAATAAAATAGTGGGGTCAGTGGTCTGTAAAAGGATGATACTGACTTCGCGTAGTTAAAAAGCAAAGCCCGATCGCATTTGCGCGATCGGGCTTTGCGGAGATATGTAGCAACAGGCTGTATACTCACTTTTCAAAGCCGGCTCTGCTACAATTACCGGAGGGCCAGTTTAGTTAGGTATCAATACAGCGTTAACTACATGAATAACGCCATTGCTTTGATTAACATCAGCTATAGTAACCCATGATTTGCCACCTTTTTCGTCAACCAGGTAAATTTTCTTGCCTTTTAAATAGGCAGTAAGCGTACCGCCCTGTACGGTAGTGAGTTCAGCTTTACCGTTGCCTGCCTTGATCTTGGCAACCAGGTCAGCTGAGCTAATGCGACCAGCAACAACGTGATAAGTTAATATCTTGGTTAACGTAGCTTTGTTTTCTGGTTTTACCAGATTATCTACGGTACCTGCAGGCAATTTGTCAAATGCTTCGTTGGTTGGCGCAAATACAGTGAACGGTCCTGCGCTTTCCAGTGTTTCTACCAGTCCGGCTGCTTTGACAGCGGCTACTAACGTGGTATGGTCCTTGGAGTTTACTGCATTTTCAACAATGTTTTTTGTTGGATACATAGGTGCTCCACCTACCATTTTTGTTTGAGCATAAGTTTTCGGCGCAACTGCAATAGCTACTAATGCAAGGGCCGCGATGATTATTTTTTTCATTTTAATTGATGTTTGTTTGGGGGAAGATACGGCGGTGTCAGCCCTATAGTTTTTAGGAATACCGTAAATCCAATAGCTACAGGTTTTAGGTTTTTTTAAACCGATAGCATTATTAATTCGTAGATACGCGGACCTGCGAGGGCTCAGAAAAAGAGGCTGGAAGCGATATGGTCGGCATATAGTTTGCCGCTTTGGGTTAGGTAAATGATCTCATTTTGCTGATAGATCCATTCTTTTGCAAAAAACTCTTCAGCCGTCCTTGCTACGAAAGTTGAGGCCCCGGCCGAGATCGTATCAAGCTTTTGAAGTTCAAGGCCCCATTGGGTCCTGAGCGAAGTCATGATATATTCGTTCAGTTTGTCTGTTTCAGTTAATATTTCTGATTCTGCCGGGATCCGGGCATCGCGTATACTTTTAATGTATTTGGCATTGTTACTAATGTTCCATTGCCTGCACTCGCCATTATATGAATGCGCAGAAGGGCCAATACCCAGATATTTTACACCTTTCCAGTAATTGGTATTGTGCCGGGAATATTTGCCCGGAATGCTGAAATTTGAAATTTCGTAATGCTCAAAGCCCTGTTGCCCCATGGCATCCATCAGGTATAAAAATTGCGAAGCGCTTTGCTCATCATTTAGCGCTGGCTGTGATTTCTTTTTGATGAATGCGGCCAGTGCAGTACGCGGTTCAACCGTCATGGAATAGGCCGAAACATGGGGGACATCCAATTCAAATAACTTCCCGATATTGTTTTTCCATTTGGTATCGCTGAGTAGGGGATAGCCATAGATCAAATCCACGGTGATATTCTCAAATCCTGCATCTTGGGCCCTTTTTACAGCCGCTTCAGCATCGTTAGCCCGGTGGGCACGATTCATCCAGGCCAGGTCCTCGTCGAAAAAGCTTTGTATACCAATGCTGAATCGATTTACTGGCGTATCTCTGAGCGCCAGAACCTGTTTATTATCGAGGTCATCAGGGTTAGCCTCCAATGTGATCTCGGCCTTGGAAGCAATAGCATGTGATTTGGCTATCGTATCAATAATTTCGTTGATCTCGCCGGCTTTCAGTAGGGAGGGGGTTCCTCCGCCGAAATAAATAGTTTCTATTGTTTCAGATCCAAGATAGTTTTTTTGTAAGCCGATCTCTTTGTTTAGCATTTGTAACAGATCATCCTTATAAGCAAGTGAAGTGCTGAAATGGAAGTCGCAATAATGGCAGGCTTGTTTGCAAAATGGAATGTGGATATATATGCCGGCCATATTTTACGCTAAATTGAATAAGTTAAAAAGTTGAACCATCACCACAAATATCGCGTTGTAAAGCATTTTTATTTAACCTCAAACTGATAAATGCCCGATGCAACACTTAGCATTGCCCTGCCGTTTTCATACGAGCCCATTTTTCTGACTAATTTATTGTTCTCGTATATTTTTGAATATCTATCTGCTGGAAGATAAATATTTGCATTCGAATTTGCGGGGATTTCAACCTTTAACCGGAAACTGACCTTGTTTTTGGACCAGGATGTTTTTACCCAGCCATAAGGGGTATGAAAACTTCCTTTGGCATAATTGATATCGCCTACAGGCTGGGGTTTGATTTTAAGTGTTTGAAAACCTACCGAACCGCTTTCCTGGCTGATGCCTGCCAATCCGCTATAAAACCACTCCATGATATGTCCGAGCATCAAGTGATTGTTGGACACTTCTTCCAGTGCGGCCCAGGATTCGGTTAAGGAGGTTGCCCCTTTTTTCAACTGGTAACCATAGCCCGGCACATTGTCGCGGTTATTCATATCGTAAATAATCTGCCCCCGTTCAGCCTTATCCAATGCATCTACTAAAAAATGGAAACCAATATCGCCGGCAGTCAGCGCGTAATGATGGGTTTTGATAGAGTCGACCAGGTTTTGTAAAACCAAGCTGCGATTTTTTCCATTAACCAAACCTACGCTTAGCGGCATTGCCATGGCGGTTTGACTGCCAGTGGAATAGGTGTTAGTAGCCGTGTCAAAAAAACGATTGTTAAAAGCGAGTTTAATTTGGCCAGCCAGATCATCAAACGCATTTTCATCCTGGTATCGTTTCAGTACCGCTGCCATTTTACCGGCAAGCACTGCATCATCATAATAAATAGCAGTTGCTGTCAGCGCCTGCGGGGTTAATTGCGCATAACCCGGGGCTGCAGGGCCATAGTCGTACCAGTCGCCTAAGCCGTAGTCAAGGATATGATGATTTGATTTACTTTCCAGGTAAGCAACGTATTTTTTAATCATCGGGAAAGCTTTTTCAACGATGTCGCGGTCGCCATTCCATTGATATAAAAGCCAGGGTAGTATCACTGCGCTGCTGCCCCATTCGGGCGAATCACGAAAGCCGCCATCAAACTGTACATATTCCGGGGCAATGTCTGGTACAAGGCCGTTTGCCTGCTGGGCATCCATCAGGTCAAAAACAAGTTTGCGATATAAACTATAATTGTCAAAATTATAATGGATTGAAGTACCCATTAAATAGTCCTGTTCTAGCCATCCTAGTTTTTCGCGGTGAGGGCAATCGGTTACTACACTTTGTAAATTGCTTTTGATAGCCCAGTTGATCAGGGTAAAAATCCGGTTAAATAGCTCGTTGGAGCATTCAAATGAGCCATTGGAAGGTCCAGCGTTACGTGTATGAAGGGCAGTAAGTTGTAAAATAACCGGAAGATGATTTGAAACTGAAGTATCCGGCCGCGCACCTTCAACCTGCACATACCTGAATCCATAGTAAGTAAATTGGGGCACCCAGGTTTCGGTGCTATCGCTTTTAATAATATAAGAGAAATAATAGGGATTACCGGTAGCATTTTGATTGGCCAGTTTTTCCTGGTTTAATATCTCTGCCGGGATCAGTTTAACCTTTTGCCCTTTATGTCCCCTGATTTTCAGCGCTACGATTCCGGAGGAATTTTGTCCAAAATCATAAACAAAAATGCCTGGTGCAGGTTCCGTTATCTTTTTAACCTGGAAAGTGTCCATCACTGCTACAGGGTAATCCATGTCGGCTAACAGATGACCCGCCGGAGCCTTTACCAATTCTGTATTTTTCCAATGCCTGTCGTCAAATCCCGGTTCGGCCCAATGCCCCTGTTCAAGGTTTGCATCATAGTCTTCGCCGCCGTATATGCTGTTAAACAATATGGCCGATGGAGATACTTTCCAGCTGGCATCGCTGCAAAGGTCGCATTCAGTGCCATCGTTATAACGAATCAGCACCCGGCAGATCATTTTCGGCATTCCAAATGCATCGACCAATTTAGAATACCGTTCGCGGTTGATGTTAAAAAAGCCGTTACCCAGAATCGCGCCAATACAATTATTGCCATTTTTTAATAGCGGTGTAATGTCAAGCACATTATAAAGGCAACTTTTATCATAGTAGGTCCAACCGGGTGCCAAAAAGCCATTGCTTGCTTTTTTGCCATTAATGAGAAGTTCGTACTGACCAAGCCCGCTGATAAATGCGTAGGCACTTTTGACCGTTTTGGCGATTTTAAATTCTTTTCTGATAAGCGGGGTAACGGGCTTTTTCAGGGGATTGTTTTTGATTTTATCAGCATTTGAGTCATCAGCCCCGGGGGCTAAACGCAGCGAATCCGCAAGGTCCTCGTATCCGATCCAGCGGGCCTGCTTCCAATCACTTTTGTTTTCCAAACCGGTACAAAAAGAGGATATTTTGCTCCATTTTGATGGCTTGCCAAATTGATCCCAAACTTTCACTTTCCAATAATACTGGGTGGCCGAACGTAATATTTTTCCCCGGTAAGCTACCAATACCGATTGCTTGCTGTTAACAACAGAAGAGTTCCAAACATCATATATTCCGTGTTCGGAATTTTTTTCAGAACTCGAAATAACCAGCTCGAAAGCACTTTGTTTTACTGAATTTTTCGGCGAACTTATTTCCCAACCGAAATGAAGACTTTTACAGGAAACCCCAAGCGGATGCGGTTTATTCTCACATAGAACAATATCCACTTTTAACTGGGCAGTAACATCACTGCTAATGGCAATCAATAAGAGTACGAGCATCCGCCGCATAGCAATTGAATCCTGTTTTAGTTGAACGTAACCTAATCACTCAAAAGTAAGCAGACCAATTTAATTTTAACTTCAAAAATGAAATTGAAATGTGCTATATTTGATAATATATTAAATCTATAGATTTAATATATACTACAATAAATGCAAACTAAACAGAACTTAATGTTAACAAAATTAAGTCTGACTGTTAGTTAATTAAGCACGATTTTATTTTATTTTGTCTCATAATTAAATCTATCAAATTAATGGCCGAGCAACAACCCAAGCAAACTGCTTTAGGCGACGTAGCAGCAAGACAGCTGGCGATCGCAACACGTACCGTACCACAGCTATCATCGATAACCCCCAGGTGGTTGACACATCTGATGAACTGGATTCCCGTTGAATCAGGTGTTTACCGATTAAATAAAGTTAAACATGCCGAAAATGTTGAAGTAGACTGCTCGGCACGTGACGAACGTCCTTTACCTGCAACTTTTGTTGATTATGTTGAAAATCCACGAGAATATAACCTCAGCGCGGTAAATACCGTTGTTGACGTTCATACCCGTGTTTCCGACCTTTACAGCAAACCCTACAACCAGATCAGCGAGCAATTGCGTCTGACCATTGAAATAGTAAAAGAGCGTCAGGAAAGTGAATTGATCAATAACAAAGATTACGGATTACTTAACAGTATAGCTCCTTCGCAACATATCAAAACACGCACGGGAGCACCAACACCGGATGATATGGACGACCTGATCGCCAAGGTTTGGAAAGAGCCCGGATTCTTTTTATTGCACCCATTAGCGATAGCAGCTTTCGGACGCGAATGTACCCGTCGTGGTGTTCCGCCTCCAACTGTTTCATTACTGGGTTCTCAATTTTTAACATGGCGTGGTATTCCACTGATACCATCTGATAAAGTACCCGTAGTAAATGGTAAAACAAAAATCATACTGTTACGTGTTGGTGAAAGCCGCCAGGGTGTAGTTGGTTTGTTTCAACCAGGCTTGCCAGGTGAGCAATCGCCGGGCTTGTCAGTGCGCTTCATGGGCATCAATAATAAGGCTATTGCCTCGTACCTCGTTTCATTATATTGTTCAGTAGCAGTTTTGGTTGATGACGCCATCGCTGTATTGGAAGACGTTGAAGTAGGTAACTATTATGATTACAAGTGATCTTCCAGAAGGTTTTCCGGATATCGCTGAGCTGGAGAAACTGGCTAACCAGTTTTTCAAGGCTTTGCCTGGTGACACGTCAGCACCGGGTCTGAGTTCAGGTCAGTATGCCCAGCCGCCGGGGTTTGATGTCAATGAGTCGAACCCTTTAAGTGTTGGCAACCTGCCCGCTTCATCGGCCTATTCAAGTTTACCACCATCTGCCGGACCTGTACTTAGTGGCATCGAGTCGCCACAGGCAATACCCGGCATACAGCCAATTTTTCCGGCCGGTTCAGGTTTTAATCCTCCGGCCCTCGGTGGTTTAGGTGCATCTTCACCCGGGTCTCCTTTGCCGGATGCCATCGATTTACGTAAGGGCCAAAATTTCCCATCGGGCAATTCGGTATTTGGTTCGCCGGAAATACCGCAGTCGGTAGCAGGCAGCGGTATATCGCCATCGGCAATTGAACAGGGTAATGCCGTCGACATCAAAAACCCGCAAACCAGTTTGCCCGATCCTAACAATCAGGGTTTGGGACATATCCCAAATTCAGTTGCTGGAGGAGGCAAGTCGCCTTCTGCGCTTGAAAAAGTAAATGCAACGGAAATTCCGGGAAGTTCACCCAGCCTGCCGGGCGCAAATGCTACCGGCTTGGGGAATGTTCCGCAATCAGTAGCGGGCAGTGGTATTTCACCTTCTGCTGTTGAACAGCATAATGCGGTGGACCTTGCAAATCCGCAAACAAGCTTCCCCGATCCTAACAACACCAGGCATCAGGGAGCGAAAGAATCAACGGTAAGAACTGACAACGAATTTGATTCATATCTGAACAATATCAACGCATTACTGCCCGGTGGTAAAACACCTCTTGATATGGAGAGCAATTATGCGTTACCCTCTTCATTTGACTATTTACCATTTGGGACTACCCAGCCTTTTGATGCTCAGCTGAGTGAAATATTAAAAAATATCCCGAATATCCCCCTGGCGCCTCAGTTGCCGGGTTTCGTTCCTTCTGCTAGCGGCTTTTATTTTCTGAACGAAAAAAACCATTTTAAGACGCTTGCCGAAAGTGCCGGACTGGTGCCCGGTGAGTTTAAAAGCAGCAATGGTGGTTCATTTGATGTTAACCGTGTTAAGCTTGATTTTCCAATATTAAAAGAAACGGTGAATGGTAAGCCCCTGATCTGGCTTGATAACGCTGCAACTACGCAAAAACCTAAACAGGTAATTGACCGGATAAGCTATTTCTACGAGCACGAAAACTCAAACGTACATCGTGCTGCACACGAACTGGCAGCCAGAGCTACTGATGCGTATGAAGATGCCCGGAAAAAGGTACAGAACTTTATCAATGCAGGCTCACCTAACGAGATCGTGTTTGTGCGTGGAACAACCGAAGCGATCAACCTGGTAGCGAAAAGTTGGGGCGAACAAAATCTGAATTCTGGTGACGAAATTATTTTAAGTCACTTAGAACACCATGCTAATATCGTTCCCTGGCAGCAGTTAGCAGCCAAAAAGGGTCTCATAATAAAGGTTATTCCGGTAGATGATGATGGTCAGTTGATCCTTGGCGAATTTGCAAAGCTATTGGGGCCAAAAACCAAACTGGTTTCTTTCTCTCAGGTTTCCAATGCACTTGGTACCATTACACCGGCAAAACAGGTTATAGAAATGGCTCATCAGGCTGGTGCTAAGGTGCTATTGGATGGTGCGCAATCCGTATCACACATGCGTACTGATGTGCGGGGTTTGAATCCCGATTGGTTTGTATTTTCGGGACACAAAGTTTTCGGGCCTACCGGAATCGGTGTTTTATACGGGAAGGAAGATTTATTGAATGAGACCTTGCCATGGCAGGGTGGAGGAAACATGATCAAAGATGTAACCTTCGAATACACCCAATACCATAAGGCTCCTTTACGGTTTGAAGCTGGCACGGGTAATATCGCTGATGCAGTAGGACTGGGGGCTGCATTGGATTATGTTAGCAAGTTAGGTATCGACCTGATATCGCAGTACGAACACTACCTGCTGGTGTATGCAACCCAATTGCTCAAAAGCGTACCCGGTTTGCATTTGATCGGTACAGCACCTGAAAAAGCAAGTGTTATGTCATTTGTGCTGGATGGTTACACCACAGAGCAGGTTGGTACCGAATTGAATAAAGAAGGAATTGCAGTGAGGTCGGGACACCATTGTGCGCAGCCTATACTCAGGCGCTTTGGTGTTGAGACCACCGTTAGGCCTTCGCTTGCGTTTTATAATACCTGTGCCGAGATCGATGTTTTGATCGCAACGCTGTATCGTCTTGCCGGAAGCAAGAAAAAATAACAGATAGCCATACGGTGCGAAGCGTTTGATAGGATAGCCATTCAGCGCTTCGCACCTGTTAATGGCTATCTATCTAAATTATTCTCACAAACAAACAAATAAACCGGTATTTTTGCAGCCGTAAACGAGGGTTTTTATTCATGCGCCTGATCGCAGTTTGTTTGTTTTTATTGGTTTATTCGTTAAGTGCTGTTGCCAGCCCGGATACAGCAGGACTGCATAAAACAGATACCTCGGCCAATGCTGCCGGTAAAAACTCGCTGCCTTTTCTTGATTCGGTTGCGCAGGCCCTGCAACAACACCAACAGTATGTGCAGGATTCGTTATCTACTATTTTTATAAGGCCTGCTGCCAGGAGTCAGCACGACGCATTAGTTGATACGCTACTGAAGCAAACACTATACAGAGGCAACAATTTTCTGGACATCAGGGCCCCGGAAAAAAGTTTGTTAAAGGAAGGGAGCAGCCGCCCTTCGCGCGATCCCTGGGTTATTGGCGTTATACTGGCATTGCTTATCTATGCTGCAATTCTAAATCGGGTAATGGGTAAAGATCTGGAGAGTATATGGACTTCCTTTTACAGTAAACGCATTTTAAATCAGGTGAGCCGCGAAGAAGGTGTGATCAATTCCTGGACATTTGTAGCATTGTTCCTGCTCTTTGCGCTTTCTTTTGGGTTGTTCCTATACCAGTTTTCGGTTTACCGGCATGTATATTATTATAGTGTTGGTGGGTTTTCACTCTTTTTGTCGCTCGCGCTCATCATACTGGTGTTGTTTGCGGTAAAGTTTTTACTGGTAAAATTTCTTGGCTATGTATTTAGTATCAACAGACTGGTGAGTGAATATTTGTCGGTATCCTACCTTACTTATATCAATATTGGCTTTGTTTTTTTGCCGGTTTCTATCTGTTTTAGTTTGCTGCCAGATCCGCTGATCCGTTTCGTGTTGATTTTTGCCTGGTTGTTAATCGGCGCTATTATCGTATGGCAGTACCTCCGCGGAAGCGTTGGAATCATTTCTAACATACTATTTTATAAATTTTATTTAATTGTGTATCTTTGTGCCCTCGAAATTTGCCCCATATTGATATTAATCAAGGCGTTGAATATTTAGGAGAGGTTTTTTATATAAAGTATTTTGGAAGACAGAAGAAAAAAGGTTAAAAGTATACTGGTTACCTTACCAAAACCCGAAAATGACAAAAACCCCTACGCCGAACTGGCGAAGAAATATAACCTGAAGATAGATTTCAGGTCATTTATTCACGTAGAAGGGGTGCCTGCGAAAGACTTCAGGAAAGAAAAGATCAACCTGGCGGATTTCTCAGCTGTAATTTTCACCAGTCGTAATTCTGCCGATCATTTTTTCCGTATCTGTGAGGAAATGCGCTTTGAAGTGCCGATCGATATGAAATATTTCTGCCTTTCAGAAACTATTGCACTTTATCTCCAAAAATATATTCAGTACCGAAAACGTAAGATATTTTTTGGCAAACAAACTGCTTCCGATCTTGCTGAAGTACTGAAAAAGCATTCAGGCGAGAAATTCCTATATCCTTGTTCGGACGTTGCTGCCGAGGAAACGCAGAAGTTTTTGCTCGACAATGGGTACAATTTTACCCCAGCGGTATTGTTCCGCACCGTATGCAGTGATCTTTCCGATCTGGCCGAGGTTTTTTACGACGTGATCGCCTTTTTCAGCCCCTCAAGTATACAGTCGCTCTATAAGAATTTCCCTGATTTTAAGCAGAATAACACCCGTCTGGCCGCATTTGGTGCAACAACGCATAAAGCAGTTATCGATGCCGGCCTTATATTAGATATCCCGGCACCTACACCGGGTGCACCGTCTATGACGATGGCTATCGAACAATATGTAAAGATGGTAAACAAATAATTTATACCGATTTATGTATTTTGCCTGCAACTTTAAATGCCTGCAAACCGTATAATGCCCTGTAATTTAGTGCCTGAAACGGCTAAATACTTAATTATAAGTTATTTCGTTTTTTTATGGCAATAAACTATTAATTTATATTTTTGCTATCGATTGTGGCAGAATGTTTGCAATAAAAAACATTTTTGGGTTTACTAAATGTAATTTGATATCTTAGTACAGGTCATATTGCGTTATAATTGAATAACTGATTGATTTTAAAAATGAAGCAGATCTACTTTTTAATAATGGTTTTGGCCGGGGGCATTATGCTTAGCGGTTGCGCGGGCAGGGGAAGTGGTGATAGAGGAGAATTGACAGGTATAGCGCAACGCTCGTTCAGGGCAGAAGTTCCTTATGGAATGGTTTATATTCCGTCAGGTTCTTTTTTAATGGGACAAACCGACCAGGACATTACATTCTCGCAATTGGCTCAGACCAAGCAGGTGACCGTTCCGGCGTTTTTTATGGATGAGACTGAAGTTTCGAACACCAAGTACAAGCAATTTGTGCAGTGGGTACGTGACTCCATCGCCATTACCAATTACCTGAACGATCCGAAATATTTTCTGAAGCCCAAAGTTTCCAATGTTCTTAACAATGGTAAAAAATACATCAACTGGGCTTATGTAAAGCATTATCCTATTTCGTTTGATGCAAACAAAAAAGGCAACAGCCCTAACATCGCCAAACTTTCTGGTATGTATTACCAGGGTGATGACAGGATTTTTGATCGTAATGAACTGGATGTTCGTTTATTGAAATACAATTATTCAACCGTATCACTTCGCGAAGCGGCAGATTACCGCGGCGATAAAAGCAAAAAGCGTTCTGACTTTATTGTCCGTGATACTGTTCCGGTATATCCTGATACCCTGGTTTGGCTGAGTGATTTTTCTTATGCAGCTAACGAACCAATGGTTGAAAACTATTTTTCACATCCTGCTTACCGTAACTATCCGGTAGTTGGTGTTACCTGGCGCCAGGCAAGGGCATTTACTGTATGGCGTACACGTTACAACGAAAACTATAAACAATCGCGTGGTATACCTCCGCGAGCCTATTATCAACTTCCAAACGAGTCGCAATTTGAATATGCAGCTCGTGGCGGCAGGATAGGCACCGATTATCCATGGGGTGGTCCTTACATTAAAAATGCCAAAGGTTGCCTGATGGCTAATTTTAAGCCAGGCAGAGGTAACTACTCTGATGACGGCGGTGCCTATACGGTAAACGTTCGTTCTTATATTCCTAACGACTATGGTCTGTATAACATGGCAGGTAATGTTGCCGAATGGACCAGCAGCGCCTATGACGAATCGGCTTCGACATTTACCCACGACCTGGCACCCGATTATAGCTATAACGCCAAGGCAAGCGATCCAGCTGTGTTGAAACGTAAAGTGGTAAGAGGCGGTTCATGGAAAGATGTAGGTTATTTCCTGCAAAACTCAACACGTACATACGAATACCAGGATACCGCAAAATCCTATATTGGCTTCCGTTGTGTTACAAGTTACCTCGGTCGCGATATTAAGGACAAGCACTAAACAGCAAAAACTTAAACAAATCATTACTCAACTATTAAACTATTATGTCAGGAAAGAAAAAACCTTACGGGATTAACAACATCGTATCCTGGGGAGCAACTGTTGTTATCATTGGATTGTTGTTTAAGATCCAGCACTGGACCGGAGCAACTTATTTTATCACACTCGGACTGGGAACAGAAGCCATCTTATTTGGTTTGCTGGGTTTTCAGCGTGAAGTGCACGAACAACATATCGACTGGACCCGTGTATATCCTGAATTAGCAGAAGACTTTAGCGGCGAATTGCCTAAAGCTACCCTAAGAAGCAGCGGAAGCGGCAGTGGTGTTTCAAGCACAGCAGCTTTAGACAAAATGCTTGAAGACGCGAAGATCGGACCAGAATTGATTGGTAGCCTGGGTGAAGGTTTAAGGACATTTGGTGATAAGGTGGCAACTATTTCTACTGTTGCCGATGCCGGTACCGCTACAAACGAATTTACTTCAAAATTAAAAACAGCTTCTTCAAGCTACGATAAATTGAGCAATGCGTTTGAAACTGCATCAGCAAACTTATCAGAACTGGCTTCAAGTAATGTTGATTCTAAAGCATACCACGAACAGGTAAATAACCTCGCCAAAAACCTGTCGGCTTTGAACGCAGTTTATGAATTAGAACTGCAGGATTCAAGTGCACACCTGAAATCGATGAACAAATTTTACCAGAATATGGCTACGACGATGCAGAATTTCAATGAATCGCTCGAAGACTCACAGTCATTTAAAACAGAGGTTACCAAACTCGCCAAGAATTTGAGTTCATTAAATTCTATTTATGGTAACATGCTGTCTGCAATGAGTCAGCCTCGCGCCTAATAATTAACAAAAAACCTTAAAACTAGATTTCATAGGAAATGGCCGGCGGTAAAGAAACCCCAAGACAACGAATGATCGGTATATTGTACCTGGTGCTTCTGGGCTTAATTGCCCTGAACGTACCCGAGCAATTACTCGATTCATTTAAACATATAAAGGACAGCCTTGATCAATCGACCAAGGATGTAAATACGAGTCTTAAAGCTACGTATGAAGCCTTTAAAGCTACCAAACTAAAAGAACAGCCTGAAAAAGCACAGGCATTACTAACCAGGTCTGAAAAAGCCAGTGCATTAACCGGCGACCTTGACAAGTATATAACAGAATTGCGTACCTATCTGATCAAAGCAGGTGGAGGTATCAACCCTACGATCAATGACGTTGATGCACGTGACAACCTTGATATCGCACCTCACGTGATGATCGATGGTAAGAAAGCAGATACGCTGAGAACAAAAATTGAAAATACCAAAAAGCAATTATTGGCATTACTTGGCCCTAAATTGAGCAAAGACATTAACTTTTCTTTAGAAACTGCTGATCCGGCTGGTCGCTCTGGTGAACCAAACAAAAACTGGCAGGAAGCAAATTTCGGTGAAGGTGTGCCATTAGGTGCTGCTTTAACTACTCTTGCAAAAATTCAAGCAGATAATAAAAGTGCTGAAAACCAAACAGTTAAACGTATTTTAGGCGAGATTGATGTAGCCCAGGTTACATTGAATAAATTTAAAGCTGTGGGTGTAGCGCCATCAAGCTATATTATTGCAGGGCAGCCCTATACGGCTGATATTTACCTTACTGCTTACGACCAAAATTCGAATCCAAGAATCGTTGTTGATGGACAGAATGTGCCTGCAAGTGCTGGTATCGGTAAATATTCTGTAATTACAAGCGGAGAGGGTAAACATACCTGGACAGGTACTTTATATGTTAAACAAGTTGATGGCCCGGAACAACCCTATCCTATTTCAGGCGAGTACGAAGTTGCAAAACCTTCGGCTGTGGTTTCTGCTGATAAAATGAACGTATTATATATTGGCGTACCTAACCCATTGTCGGTTTCAGCACCTGGTATTCCTAAGGAAAATATACGTATCAGTATTGCACAGGGTTCAGTTAGCGGATCTGCTGGTCACTATACTGCAATGGTTAATACGGTTAGCGATAACAATGTAGTTACTGTATCCGGAACTGTTGAAGGTAAAAATTTAACATTAGGCTCAACTAAATTCCGTGTAAAACGTATACCTGACCCAAAACCGCAGTTTGCGGGTAAAAGTGGTGGCGCTGTTGCTGCCGGAAATTTAAAAGCTCAGGACAGGGTTTTTGCTAAACTTGATAATTTTGATTTTGATGCCAAGTTTAGTGTAACCCGGTTCACGCTGGTAGTATTTAAACCGCGTCAGGACCCGATCTCTTTGGATGCCAATGGTCCGGATTTAACCCCGGCTATGCATACACTGATGAATACAATCAGCCCGGGTACCTTTGTTATATTTAAAAATATCGTAGCGGTTGGCCCTGATGGTTCACAACGCGGATTGGATCAGATAGTATTATCTGCAAATTAATAAGGATATGAAAAGAAGATTTTTGATCGTTTTACTTTGCCTGGTTACGGTAAGCGCAATTGCGCAAAACACCCGCCGGAAAAAGAAGCCTGCTGCCAAGCCTGTTACCCAGCAGAATGCTAATAATCCGGTATCGAAACCAGCAGTAGATTCGACCAGGAAACCAGCAGTTGCTGCTGCACCGGCAAAGCCTTTTAACAGACCCCTTGATGGTTATTATAAAAAGGCAAACATCACTTTGTCCAAACCAATGCCTTATGCCAATCTCCGGGAATCGGATGTTGCCTATGTAAAAAGGGTATGGCGCGAGATAGATGTGCGCGAAAAAATGAACCAGTTTCTGGCTTCGCCAAAACAGCGTTTGATTGATATTATTATGGACGCAGTTGCTGCAGGTGAATTAACAGCCTATGACGCTACTCCTGATTCAAAAAACGATCCCGATGGTGATGCATTTTATAAACCACTAACTTCGGCTCAGGCGAAAGCGCAGATGGCCGATAGTATTCTGGTAGATAAATTCGATAAAAATACAGGTGAAAAGATTGGCTCAACTATGCAGCCAGGGGAATTTAACCCGGATAGCATCATCAAATTCCGTATCAAGGAAGATTGGGTATTTGACCGTCAGCGTTCAATTTTTGAGCCACGTATCATAGGCATTGCGCCAATGAAAAAGCAAAAACTTAATGGCCCGGTTAGCGGATTGAATATTGATTATCAACCTGCGTTTTGGATACGTTTCCCTGATCTGAGACCGGTGCTGGCTACTAAAGAAGCGGTTAACAGAAGTAATGATAACACCGGCTTAAGTTATGATGATATTTTCCTGAAGCGCATCTTTACCAGTTATATCGTTAAAGTTTCCAATGATAAAGATCTTCGTATAAAGGATTATAAGGATGGCGCCGACCGGTTGGTTGAGTCTGAACGTATTAAAAAGGATCTGATGGACTGGGAGCTTAATTTGTGGCAATACTAAACAGAGAAAAAAAATTATATAAAAAGTCTCGGACCCTTTGGTTTGGGACTTTTTTGTTTTAAGGGCAAAGGCAATTTAAAAATGTATGTCATTTCGACGAACAGCGAAGGGCCTTGTAGGTGGTTAAGGAGAAATCCTATACGACCGTTGCTGGCCGCCTTGCCTATTTTAGAGTTTTCTCTTCGCCTCTTCGCTCTTTTCCACCTCCGCTCGTTCGAAATGACATGCGATAAGGATTTAATGATGGGTAATCCTAGCTCACTTTCTCCCCAAAATACCCTCTTATCGCATTGGCCTGTTTCAAAGTAACTACTTCCTGCAGTTCTTCTGCCGTAGCCTCACGTATCTTTTTTACCGATTTAAAGTATTTGAGCAATTTTTCAGCCGATGTTTTTCCGATGCCTTCTATCAGTTCGAGTTCGGTGGCCAGCGTACCCTTATCGCGTTTTTTTCGGTGGAAGGTAATGCCGAAGCGATGCGCTTCATCGCGTAATTGCTGGATGATCTTGAGGGTTTCAGATTTTTTGTCTAGATACAGCGGGTACTGATCGCCTGGGTAATAAAGTTCTTCCAACCTTTTTGCAATACCAATTACGGTCATTTGTTTTTCAATGCCAAGTAGTTTTAAGCTTTTTATCGCCGATGATAATTGCCCTTTACCACCATCGATAATGATTAATTGCGGTAGCTCAGTGTCTTCATCCAGCATTCGCTTATAACGGCGCAAAACGGCTTCTTCCATCGTTGCAAAGTCGTTTGGGCCCTCTACGGTTTTTACATTAAAGTGCCGGTAGTCTTTTTTTGAAGGCTTCCCGTCCTTAAACACCACAATGGCCGAAACCGGATATTTTCCATGGAAGTTAGAGTTATCAAAACATTCTATATGCCTTGGAAGCTGATTCATCCTTAAATCCTTCATCATATTGCTTAGCAGACGCTCGGTGCGGATCTCGGGGTTTAACTTTTCGTACTGATCTATTCTTTCTTTCTTAAAGAACAAGACATTTTTATGCGACAGGTCGAGCAGATGCTTTTTCTCGCCTTGTTTAGGTACTGTAAATTTTATCCGATCATCGTCTATCTCAGGCTGGAAGGGTACAATAACTTCTTTTGACTGGCTGTTATAACGTGTCCTGAATTCAGATATGGCAAGTGTAAGCAGTTCCTCATCACTTTCATCCAATCGTTTCCGAAGTTCGATGGTTTGTGTTTGGATGATGGTGCCGTTCATAACTTTCAGGAAATTGACAAAAGCATATTTTTCGTCCGAAGCGATATTGAATACATCAACATCGGTAATAGAAGAGTTTACAACCGTCGATTTACTCTGGTAGTTTTCCAACAGATCGAATTTGCCCTTAAGTTTGTGCGCCTGTTCGAAATTTAAGTTTGTTACTGCGGTTTCAATGTCTGATTTCAGCGTTCGGAGAACGGCGCCTATCTTGCCATTTAAAATATCTTTTATTTCTGTGATACTATTATCGTAGTCAGCTTCGGATTGAAAATTCTGACAAGGGCCCTTACAGTTGCCCAATTGGTACTCAAGGCATACTTTAAACTTCCCCGCATCGATATTTTGGCGACTTAGGGGCAGGCTGCATGTACGCAGGGGATAGGTTTCCCTGATCAGACCCAAAATGGCATGCATCATACTCACCGAAGCATACGGACCAAAGTACTTAGAGCCATCGCGGATGATCTTTCTGGTCCAGAAAATACGGGGAAAATTTTCGTTTTTGATGATGATCCATGGGTAGGTCTTATCATCTTTCAGCATCACATTATACCGGGGCTGATGCTTTTTGATCATCGCATTTTCCAGCAGCCAGGCATCAATTTCGGTATCAACTATGGTAAAAGAGATATCGCGTATTTTGGAAACCAGTACTTTGGTTTTCGCATTAAATTGGTTGTCCTTATTAAAATACGAAGTGACACGGTTTCGTAGGTCCTTCGCTTTGCCGATATAGATCAACTCCTTATCGGCATCCCAAAACTGATAAACTCCAGGCTTGTGCGGGATTTTCTTTAAAGCCTCTCTGAAATCAAAACTATTTGTCATCCGAAACCAATTGTTGTAAATACCAACAACACTATAACGTTACAATATTACAACCTTTCGACACCTTCCTGCCGGCAGGAAGCTTCGAGTCAATTAATATCCCAGCTTCTTCTCTGCATCAGAAGCAGGTTTTTCCCCTTGCTGTTGTTGGTCGTAGGCGCCGCAATCTATGGTAATAGATAAAGGGGCTTTTGGTGGTTCAAAGTCTATATCCTTTTTTATCCCTAATTCTCCATTGGCATAAACCCTGCGCATATAAAGGGCAAAGATAGGCAATGCCGTGTTGGCGCCCTCACCAAGTGTGGTTGAACGGAAATGGATATCGCGGTCTTCACATCCGGTCCAAACGCCGGTCACCAGTTGTGGTGTAACGCCAATGAACCAGCCGTCGGAGTTGTCCTGGGTTGTGCCGGTTTTGCCCGCAACCGGGTTGGTAATATGGTATTTATACGTAAGCCTTGAGCCTGTGCCATTTTCAATGACGCCTTTGAGCATGTAGGTCATTACATAGGCAGTTTGTTCGTTCATGGCTTGTACTACGCGCGGTTTGTGCGTATATAATACATTGCCCTTTTTATCCTCGATTCGTAAAATAAAGGTAGGCTCTGTCCAGATACCATGGTTTGCAAATACCGAATAGGCCCCTGTCATATCTAACACTGAAGCATTAAACGCACCGAGGCAAATTGAAGGATAAGGATTCACTTCGCTGGTGATACCCATTTTCTTGATCTGATTTACCACGGGTTCAGGTCCTACCTGTTTCATTACATAAGCAGCAATATAGTTTTGTGAATAAGCAAGTGCCGTACGTAAAGTTATAAATCCGGGTTGCAGGTCATAGGATGATTGTTTTGGAACCCAATCTGGCTGCCCGGCTACCGGGATAGAAACCGGAACGTTGTCCACCTTAAGGCATGGCGAATAACCGTTGTCGATTGCAACGGTATAGGTAAATGGTTTTGCTGTTGAACCTACCTGCCTGGTGCCATATTTAACCTGATCGTATTTAAAGTGTTCGAAATTGATACCACCAACCCATGCTTTGATATAACCTGTAGTTGGATCCATACTCATCAGCGAGTTGCGCAGCAGCAGTTTGGAATAAACAATAGAATCGATAGGCTTCATCGTCATGGTGGTGTCGCCTTTCCAGGTAAACAGTTCCACCTGTGTTGGCGTATTGAAGTCTTTTTTGATCTCATCTGCTGACATACCCTGCAAGGTATCGGCTTTATATCGGTCTGACCGGTGCATGCCCTGATCTATCAAAAGCTTGAAGTTTTTAATGCTTTTGTATAAACTAAAGCCCTTCCAGTGATTATTAAATTGTACCTGCAGCTGGCGCATATATTCGGCCTGGGCATCTTCAGCATATTGCTGCATCGTATAGTTTACGGTAGTATATATTTTCAGGCCATCGCGATCCAGGTCATAGGGTGTGCCATCGGCCCTGGCAATGTTCTCATCTTTGAATATTTTTTGCACTTCACGTTTTAGCACCATTCTGAAATAAGGTGCCGGCCCTTCATTGTGTGTAATGGGGTTAAAATCAAGGCCCAGTGGTTTGGCTTTATAGGTTTCTAATTCTGCTTCGGTCAGGTAGCCCATTTTTTCCATTAAAGGCAATACCACGCTATTACGACGTGCCAAAACCCGGTCGGGGTGATTGATCGGCGAGTAATAACCCGGTCCATTGATCATAGCAATAAGCAGTGCAGCCTGGTCTGGGGTCAACTTATCTGGTGTTGTGCTAAAATACGTACGTGCAGCCGATTTGATACCATAGGTATTATAGGCGCCAAAATTGACTGTATTCAGGTACATGGTAATGATCTCTTCCTTGGTATAACGTTTCTCCAATTCAACGGCGGTTATCCATTCCTTCATTTTTTGGGTGAACCGAACGAACTTATTATGAGAGCGTTCCGAAAAAAGGTTTAATGCCAACTGCTGGGTAATGGTACTTCCCCCCTGTCTTTTGAATATATTGAGGAGCAGTATGCTGAACATGCGGCGGAAATCAATACCCGAATGCTGGTAAAATCGTTCGTCTTCAGTTGCTACAAGTGCGTGTATTACATTAGGCGAGATCTCTTTATAGGTTACGCTGGACCGATTCTCTACATAATAGGTGCCTAAGATCTGCTTGTCTGATGAGATAACTTCAGATGCCTGATCGCTTTTGGGATTTTCAAGGTCGCGAAAGGAGGGCAGGGCACCAAATATGCCAAGGTAAGTTCCAACAATGAGCAGAACCAGCAATAGGAAACAGCCACCGAAGAATTTCCATATATAGCCATTATATCTTTTGATATCCTGGGCAGACAACTTAACAACGATCATTTTCTTCGTTACTTAATAGGGAGCAATAATAATCAATCAGTAGTTATTTTGATAATATTCGATGTAATTGTCGAGCATCATTTTGCTATTCAATTTATTTAAATTTTCCTGCGTAATGATAAAAAAGCTGTACTGGCCTTTCGGTACTTTCATGATGTCAGACAAAAGCGGAATGATCGCTCGCGCATAATCCTTAACGTCGGCAAGACTAAAAAAGCGTCCTACAAAAATCAATTGATTATCGTCGCCTACCGCAGTCAACTGGTGTTTTATAGAACCGTTAGGGAAATTAGCCCTGTTAAACTGACCAACACCAAAGCGTGAGGAAGCCAGGTCGACCGTTGCTGTCCCTACATTGATCACAAAATAATAGTTGGTACTGTCACGCATCGAGAATAAAGATGGCACCACCCGGGCAGGCTGTTCGGCAGGGGTAGGGGCTTTTGAAGGATTGCTGATGCCGGCGGCTTTATCTTTTGCTGCTTGTTTTGCTGCCTCAATTTTTGCCTGCGCGCGCGTCACCGAGTCTTTATAGGCTTTTGCCAGTTTTACAGCAACGGCTTGTTGATCGGACAATAAATTGTTGTATTTAATTGCAGCCAACTGTTCGTCGCTCATGGGTTGTACAAATGGCGCCTCATTAGGGTCCTTATCAGTCAATACAAACGGTCTTTGTATCAGTGCTTGTTTATTGGAATCGATGTAAGCGATGTGTTTCTTTACCAGGGGTACAATAAGTCTGTCATTAGGGAACCTGGTTACCAGCTGTTGTAACTCTATCCTGAAGGGATCAAACTTTTCAAGGTGTCCTGCCGAAATTACGCGGAGGTATTCCAATTGTGAAGCCCATTTGTTGCCCGGCAATTGCTTTTGAATATCATTGGCCAAAACAACTGCTTTGGAGTATTCCTTATGATCAAATGCGTCGAAAACCGAATTGTACAGTGCCGTGATCTCCGCATCGGCATCATTTATTTTTTTACTGTAGTCGGGGTCTAAAATAATGTGGGCAAAGGCTGACTCAGGGTAAGTTTTAAGCAAAAGGTTTTTGTATTCATCGGCTTTTGCACTCATCGCCTCATCGCTGTATAGCCTGTATAGGTTATAATAAATTGCGGGTTTATCATTATTGTCCGGGAAGCGACTCAGCAGCAATTCATAAGTTGCCAGGGCTTCTTTCCGGTCGCCGAGCACATCCCGGTAAAAATTAGCAATATCAAAATAGGCGTTGTATATTTTCGTATTCGACCTGGCCATTAATTCGGGACTCATTGGCAGGTTTTGAACCAATTGCTTTCGAAAATCAGCGGCCGTCGGTGTAGTTTTATTGTTCGCCTGGTCAGCTGGTGCGTCCGGGTCGATGCTTTGTGCGCTGTTACCGCTAATGTCGCCCCCACCTCGATTGCTGCGCCGCCAGTTATCCTCAAGTTTTCGGTTGCCCCATTTTCGTTTAAAGTCATTGTAACCCTGGCTGACGGCATTGCTGTTATAAAAATAGAAACTACTGGCGGCACTAGTTGCCGGTCCCTCGCCCGGTGAGTTAATGCGGGCATCATTATCAACTGAGGCTTGCGTCTGCCGGCGTAACACCTCGGCGTTCACTAGTGAATCAACACGGGTGTTTCGGGTATTTTCATCCAGCCTGGCTAGCGATTGCAATAATTCCTCGCGGGTTATCACGCCAAACCTGTCGGCCAAAAGCTGCAGATTGGCGGCTTTTTTCTGAATGATCGTATATCCCGGATACCCGGGTGCGAAATTTAGCAGCGTGCTATCGTAATATTTTTTTGCACTAACATAATCGGCCTTGTCTTTAAAAAATATATCGGCAAGACGCAGGTATGACAGCCCTTTTTGATTTTCGTTTTTCCGACTGTACCTAACGGAAAGCCGATAATTTGTAATGGCTTTATCAATACTCTTTCCGGTATAATATAATTGAGCTATCTGGTAATAAATCTGGTCGGCGAAGTCTTTATTGTTCTGGTTTTTAAGCAAAGCCTGCAATCGTTCGAGCCTGCTTATTTTTACACCCGAACCGAGTTGCTCTATACGGATGCGGTTTAGGTTTGCATTAAATGCCATTTCAAACGAGGCATTGCTATTAACAATGCTGGTGTAGTTTTTATAAGCCTCGCCAGGTTTATTATTTAATTCCTGCAATTGAGCTAAAATGAAAGTCCATCTTAATCTTTGGGCCACGTCGCGGGCATAATGGATAGCCTTCTCTGCCATAAGTTCGGCGTCTGCATAGTTCTGAATATTGATGTTATATTGCAGAAATGATGCATAGGTATCGGCGATTATACTTTTAGGCGTTTTTTTATTGATATTACTCAGGGCCGAATCGAGTGATAATTTGGCTTTGGGTAATTGATTTAATTTGATCAAAGTGCGCGATCGCCAAACCAGGGCCTCTTCTACCAGTTTTGGCTGCTCTGGGTACGATCGGATAACATAGCTGAAATATTCACCTGCACTATAGTAATCACCTTCCAGGTAATCGGCCTTGCCCATTATTAAATAGGCCTCGCCCAGGTAGTGACTTTGCTCTTTGATATTAATAATTTTGCCACCCTTGGCTTTTGCTTCTTCCAGATCTTTGTCAGGTGCCGATGTTTTTGCCGTAGTATCCTGATAGACACTTAGTATTTCATTATAGGCATCGACAAACGATACGGCATAGCTTTCCTGTTTTTGTCTTAAAATTTCATTGGCGTCAAAAACAATATTATAGTGGGCGGTTATGTTTTGCATAGCCCGGTTAAACCCGTTTTTATTTTCGAGTGCGCATCCAACCGACATTAAGAATAAAATCGCGAAAGAGATTTGTTTTGTAGCAGCTATTGCAGAGATTCGCTTCAAGGTAGATTAACTGTTTATAAAAGCTTTGCTAATTTACTAATTAGTATGCAATAGGATCAATAAATTTGCACATGCCTATAAATGAAGATGATGAAAACGGTAAACAGGGAATGAACGCCTATGCCAAATATACCGGGCTTGGCATTCAAATGGTTGTTACGGTTGGGCTATTGTCTTATGCCGGATTTAAGATAGATCAACACGCCGGACATACAACTAATTGGGTTACAGCTTTAATGTCGGTTGCCGGTATTGGTATATCTTTATACTTTCTTATTATATCTTTGCGCAAGTGATTTTTTGGTTGGAATGTTGTAAAGTTGGAATGTTGAAAGGTTGGAATGTTGAAAGGTTGGAATGTTGGAATGTTGTAGGGTTGGAGTGTTTATTTTAATGCCTAATGCCTAATGCCTAATGCCTAATGCCCAATGACCCAATGACCCATTGACCCAATGACGCGAAGCAAATGACCCAATGCCCAATGACCCAATGACGCGAAGCAAATGACCCAATGCCCAATGAACCAGTCACCAAATAAAAATAAATGAAAGCTTCTTCATCCATATTCCTCTTTATCGGTTTTGTTATTGCTGTGGCATTGCCACCTTTAATTTTAGAAAATTTCGGGTATGCAGATTGGCTGGTGCCGAATTTCTGGCTGTTTTACGGCTTTATTTCAGGACTTACTTTATTGATATTGGGTGGAATATTGTGGGTTCAACGCAAAAACAGCGATTACTATGCCCAGATATTTCTGGCGGGGACAACGCTAAAAATAATGGCCTGCCTTATTTTTATCTTTGTTTTTCTTGCAAAAAACAAGGTAAATAAGTACGCTTTCGTTGGTGACTTTATTTATTTGTATTTATTAAATATGGCCTTTGAAGTTTATGTTCTGTTGCGTAACTTGCGGCACAAAAATTTAGGGTAGAAAACACCATTTTAGATGACAAGCGGCACGATTTTGAACTCAAAACTTTTTAGAATTTTCTTCATTTGCGCGTTTTTTTTAACCGCAGGCCTATTTCCGAAAGTAACTTTTGCCGCAGAAAACGGCCCGGATACGTCTAAAACTAAGTTTGATGCCAAGGCTATGATCCTGGAGCACATCAGTGACTCACATTCATGGCCGGTGGCATTTCCTTTTGTTAAAGAGAAATTTCTACCTCTTCCGGTTATCCTGTATACCGAAAAAGGGCTGGAGGTTTTTTCTTCGGATAAAATACAGGAAGAAGGCTCTGTTTATGCCGGTAAACTTCACAGCTATAAATTAGAAACAAACCATGTAAAAGTGGTTGATGCTTCAGGTAAAGTTGATGAAGAGGCAAGCAAAAAGGTTTGGGACATTTCTATAACCCGCAACGTTATCAGCTTGTTTTTATCTATAGTAATTCTTTTGATCGTTTTCTTTAAAGTTTCGTCTTCTTACAGAATACGTGAGGGAAAAGCTCCAAAAGGTTTACAATCATTCCTTGAGCCATTGATCTTGTTTGTTCGCGATGATATTGCTATCCCTAATATGGGCCACAAGTACGGTAGGTTCATGCCTTTGTTGCTCACTATATTCTTTTTTATCCTGATCAATAACCTGATGGGGATGATACCTTTCTTTCCGGGTGGCTATAACTTAACTGGTAATATTGCAGTAACGGCAACTTTATCTGCTGTCATCTTGCTGGTTGTCAACCTTAATGGTAACAAGCATTACTGGAAGCATATTTTTGTACCTAACCCATGGTGGTTATTCTTCATCATGATACCGGTTGAAGTGGTAGGTATAATTTCAAAACCGGTAGCTTTGACCATACGTTTGTTCGCAAACATTACCGCTGGTCACATTCTGATCCTAAGCTTAATATCCCTGATCTTTATATTAAATACTATCTGGGTTTCGCCTGTATCTGTTGTATTCGTGGTGTTCATGGATGCCATTGAATTGCTGGTGGCGTTTTTGCAGGCTTATATATTTACATTGCTTTCGGCCTTATTTATCGGTATGGCCATTGAAGAGCACCATTAATTTGAATTAATTATCTATTAATATACACGTTTTAAATTAACAAACAATGACTGGAATGATTGGAACCTTAGCCCAGGCTGCAGGTGTACACGGAAACATCGGCGCACTTAGTGCTGGTTTAGCTGCTATTGGTGCTGGTATCGGCATCGGCCAGATTGGTGGTAAAGCTGTTGAAGCTATTGCACGTCAGCCTGAAGCTATTTCTAAAATCCAAACTAACATGATCATCGCTGCTGCGCTTGTTGAAGGTGTGGCTCTGTTTGCGGTGGTTGTTGCAGCCTTCCTCTCAAACTGAGGAAAACAAAATACCCGGGGCGGTTGGCTCCGGGCTATTTAAATTTGATCACATTATTCACTATAAGATTCTGATTTATGGAATTAGTTACCCCCAGCATTGGGTTAGTTTTCTGGACCACACTTTGTTTCGGTATCCTTTTGTTCCTTTTGGGCAAATTTGCCTGGAAGCCTATCCTGGCTTCGATCAGCGAACGCGAAAAGTCAATTGAAAGTGCTCTTTCTTTGGCTGAAGCGGCTAAAGAGGAAATGGCCCGTTTAACCAATGAGAACGAACAGCTTTTGAAGCAGGCTCGTGCTGAACGCGACCAGATTCTGAAAGAAGCCAAACAGATAAAAGATAATATTATCAATGAGGCTAAGGAATCGGCTCAAACTGAAGGTTCAAAGATCATTGAACGTGCGCGTATCGAGATCGACAATCAAAAGGCTATAGCTATGGCCGACGTAAAAAATCAGGTAGCTACACTTTCGTTAGAGATCGCTGAAAAAGTATTGCGCAAACAATTTGAAGATCAGCAGAAGCAGGACGCTTTGATCGCTGACCTTTTAAAAGATGTAAAGTTGAAATGATTTCGAATTTCTGATTTTAAAAGCTGGCCTTTGGTCGGGTTTAGAATTGGAAAAGCGAATAAATTTCGAAATGGTATATCCGGAATTCGAAATAAAAAAAGATGTCTGAATTAACAGTTGCAACCCGTTACGCAAAGTCGATCATTGATCTGGCTCAGGAGAAGAATGCTCTGGAAGAGATCAGGAAAGACATGGGGCTTTTTTCCGAAACAGTAAAGGCCAATCATGAGCTTCAGGCCGTACTGGCCAATCCGATCGTAGGTCACGGTAGAAAAATAAAAATTTTGGAAGCTATTTTTGGTAAAAAAATCAGCCCGATAACTGACGCTTTTTTTAAGATCATGGTTAACAAGAGCCGGGCAGGAGTTTTGTACGCTACTTCGGCTGAATTTATTAACCAATACAATATCATTAGAAATATCAAACGTGCTCAAGTAGTTTCCGCTTCGCCTTTATCAGCAGCCAACCGCAAAAAGATTGTTGAAGAACTGGAAAATGCCACTGGCGCATCCATCGAATTACATACTAAAGTTAATCATCAATTAATTGGTGGTTTTATATTGACCATAGGAGACCTGCAGGTAGATACCAGCATTTCAAATAGCCTTCACCGGTTGAAAGCTGATTTTGCCAAAGGGATAAACGAATAAATTAAAAACAAAACTCTAATAAAATAGAAAATGGTAGAGGTTAGACCAGACGAAGTATCAGCCATATTGCGTCAGCAATTATCAGGCTTCAAGTCAGCATCTGAATTAGAAGAAGTAGGCACCGTACTCCAGGTGGGTGACGGTATTGCCCGCGCTTACGGGTTAACTAAAGTACAATCAGGTGAGCTGGTTGAA
>Ga0164296_1000134_pt1 | contig 93075 bp, 96 predicted proteins | sample GEODES057metaG_FD_113533 | JGI IMG/M metagenome (GOLD analysis project Ga0164296, IMG submission 113533) | Dystrophic lake water microbial communities from Trout Bog Lake, Wisconsin, USA - GEODES057 metaG | ecosystem: Environmental > Aquatic > Freshwater > Lake | place: USA: Trout Bog Lake...
GAGGGCCGGGGTGAGGGTGGAATCAAAATGCCTGATTGCCCGGTCTATCAGGCACAATCAGGCAATGATAAAAATGCAAAGAATTAGAAATCAACAATCTAACAAAATCCATTGCCCGATTCTGGCATTACCGGGCAATCGGGAAATGAAGAAAATACTCAGCAAACCGTGAGGTCGCCTGCCCGGATGAATCCGTTCGGACGGGCTTCCTTCGTCGCGATGGCCTGTAAGTTATTTAACCCATGTGTGAGTTCCTTCCTTCGTCAGGATGACAAGCGCGTGGTAAACGGCAGATTCAAGGAAATCCCCTTGATCAAGTAAATCAAGGTTCAGAACTCCTCCCCCAAATAACTATACGTATAGTATATCATAGGTGCTATCCAGTCATGGCCCTTGTGGCCGCCACGTAGCGGTGGGGTGAGGTACCACTTACCTACGTTTTTATGGGTATAAAAGTCAGATGCATAACGGCGGTAGACCTTGGGTTGCTCATCCAGCCACGACATGCCTAATACCTGCTCGGTGTAGAGACCCTTGAGTGAGTCGACGCCTGCATAGTAATTAGAGTTGCCCGGAGGTACAAAGTGTGGTGCAAAGGCATCGGTATTATCTGTGATCCACTCTGCAGACACATATATGCCACCCTGCACCTGTAAGTGTCTGTCACTGATATCGGCAGCTACCCAGTCGTTACCATGGCGGCCATGCACCATCAGTACCGTATCGGTGATCTCATCGCCGGGGCCGCCTGTGGCGGAGTCGCGTGCATAGAGGTGCAGCTTAAAATTGCTGTGTGGGTTGCCCTCGTGGGTAATATAAGCGCCGACCTCTTTTATAAAGCCACGTTTGGCACGGTTGGCAGGCAGGTATACGGCTATCTCGTCATACACATTGAGGTAGCAGCTGGTGCTGTGCATGCCACTGCCTATGCCGGCGGTGGCTGTCCTCATCTTTCTGCCTTTGGCGCTTACCGAGGCTTCGTCCATCACATTTTTGTGCTTTTGCAGCTCTACAATGATGCTGTCCTCCACAAGGTCTTCTACCAGGAATTCGCGCTTATCATACCCTGTAGCTGAGAAAACAAAAAAGTCTATGGAATCAGCATCGGCCCTGAAGTTGAACGCACCATGGGCATCTACAAAGAACTGGTAGTGCCCGTCGCGCGACTGCACCACACCCGATGGTAACCCCGCACCGGCAGTATTAATGATGCGCCCGAAGAAAGCCCGCCGCTCTGCAAAGGACCGGGTGCTTATGGCAAGCAAAAGCAGAGTGAATATATATGGGAGGCGGGTGAGCATATGTAGTTTAAAAATAGGGTAATTAAATGAAAGAAGAGGCCTCACCCCTACCCTCTCCAAAGGATAGGGAGGTGTTAAGTCACTCGAGCTGTACACCAAGGCTCCTATCTTATCCTTGATTTAGATGTATAACTGGTATAATATTGTGCCAACAAACGTTACAACAGTTGCTCATAGATATACATACGCACAAGCCCACTACCCTAACTGCGGACCACATAGGCATACAAAACCTGTATGAAGATTTTGAGCGGGTGAATGGTGACGGGTTGTACTCTGTGGGTATACACCCCTGGCATGTGACTAACTATGAGCAGAATATAGTGTTGCAGCAAAGTCTGGCTACGCACCCCCATGTATTAGCTATTGGTGAGTGCGGTCTGGACAAGCTGTGCACTACCGACTGGGATCTGCAAGTGAACTTATTCAGGCAACAAATACAGCTATCCAACAGCTGCGGCAAGCCACTCATCATACACTGTGTGCGGGCATTTGACGAGGTGATGAAAGTGCTGGCTGAAGAAAAAGTGCTGGCGCCGGTCATCTTTCATGGGTATAATAATAAACCTGCCATAGCACATCAGTTAACAGCGTCAGGCTACTACCTGTCGCTGGGCGCGGCACTACTGCACGATGGGAGCAATGCGGCTGAGGTCCTCAGTACCATGCCAGCAGAAAGGTTGTTCCTGGAGACGGATGACAAAGACGTGGATATTAAAGATGTGTACCAAAAAGCAGCACAGATAAGGAAAAGCACTACAGATGCCATTATTTTGCAAGTGGAAACCAATTTTACAACTGTATTTAAAAGATGATGGATACCACCTGGCTATCGCGCACGGAACTACTGATAGGGAAAGAAAACCTGGATAAACTGAATAATGCCCATGTGCTGGTGGTGGGCATGGGTGGTGTGGGCTCTTTTGCAGCAGAGTTCATCTGCCGTGCAGGTGTGGGCAAGATGACCATCATCGATGGTGACGTGGTAGACCCCAGCAACCGCAACAGGCAGCTGCCTGCACTGGCCACCAATCATGGCATGAGCAAGGTGGACATCATGGGTGAAAGGCTGATGCAGATCAACCCTGAACTGACGCTGCACATCATTAAAGAGTTTGTGATGCCCGACAGGGTGCAGGCCATGCTGGCCGGCAAGCCCGACTATATAGCGGAGGCCATAGACAGCATAACACCTAAGCTGACGTTTATAAAGGCTGCTTATGACAGCAAAATAAGGATAGCCAGCTCTATGGGTGCAGGAGGCAAGCTGGACCCAACAAAAATAGAGATAGCCGATATCTCTAAATCATACAACTGCCCTTTTGCCCAGCAGGTGCGCAAGCAACTGAAGGGCTATGGGATAAGGACAGGTATCAAAGTGGCGTTCTCGCCCGAGGACGTGAACAAAGATTCATTGATACATACTGATGGCAGCAACTTTAAGAAGTCGGCCTATGGCACTATATCCTACCTGCCGGCAGCCTTTGGCGGGGCACTGGCATCGATAGTGATACGTGACCTGATCGGTGAGTAAAGTTCCACGCAGAGGACGCAGAGGCTCGTGTGACATAAATCTACATTTTACTGCAATGGGCATGAAGAAATCGCCTGAGAACACTAAGGTGTGCTGGCGCAAGATTAAAATTTCCAGTTGATATTACTAAAATACTGACCTTTACATATCTATATGAACGCGACAAACATCAGAGAAAAACTGGAGGAGAGCGCACACCACTTTCTGCTGTGTGTGAAGAACGAGTACGCCGGCACTAAAGAGGCGGGTGAGATCTTGCGCAAGTATGTGAAAGAAGGCAAGATAACGCCGGAGGAAGAGCACATACTGAAAACACAAATGATAGACTCGCTGAAGATAGTGGGTGTAGTGGTGCCCTTTGTGCTGGTGCCGGGCGCATCTATACTGATGCCCATACTCATAAAGGTGGCTGGTAAGCATAACATAGAGCTGCTGCCATCTGCTTTTAATCAAAAGTAAGGGTATATTGATTCTGTCTCCTGCTCTGTTTCTTGCTTGTATGCGTACACAGTTTTTACCCAAAACCAGGGTTGGGAGTAAACTCCTATGTTTGAGAAAAGAACAAGAAAAACAGTTTATAGTTGAATACCCAGCTTATTCAGCGTGTCTTTTATTTCCCTGGAAAACTTGTAAGCACCCTTGTAGTTAAGGTGCGTAGTATTCAGGTACATGCTATCAGGGTAGTCTTTTTTACCAAAGTCTATGAAAATAACATTGGGAATTGCATTGAGCTCCTGTAAAAACTTATTGGCTTCAGCATAGTGCTCAAATATGGTAAAGTAAGAACTGTGATATGGTGAGACTACAAAGATGAACTTTCGTTGCGGGTTATTTTTTATGATGCGCAGCAGCTTTTGTGTGAGTGCCGAGTCGTGCAGAAATTCACTTGGTTTTTTCTTTCTCTGCTCTACCAGGGCATTGAATTCATCTGGCCTGAGATCTTTTTTGTACAGAGATGCGCCCCTATCGGTTATCTTTAGAGGGTTGCGCCTATCCATAAGAAAAAATTTAAAATAGACCTCGTAGCGCCCGTAATATTTAATGAAGGGAATATTGTAATAGTTCTTTTTATTTTTTCCCACAAGCTCTCTCACATCCTTATTATCAAAGTTGTACAGGTAGTTAGCTATATCACCTATGTCATAGGTCAGGCTTTCATAATCGTAATTGATAATAATGTACGGTTTATTCCTTTTCTTCTTACACTCTTCCTCCAAGAAGAAGGTAGTGACATCATACCGGGTTGATGCCAGACCATAGTTGAAACAGTCTTTGCCCAAGGTATCCGGTACAAAGCCAAATTCCGCACGCGATGACCCAAATATGGGGGTCTCATTGGGGTCATTGTACGTTAATAATCTATTGACCTTGTAGGCACCACAAGAATTGCTATTGAGAATAATATACTTTTCAAAAACCAATTGAAAAACGAAGCCCACCAATGAAATAATAACAAAGAAAGGCAATAATACTCTCAGTAAAAAAGACTTAAAACTGGAAATAGATAAAATCTGATTTGACATCTCTACCTAGTGTTATTATTAAAAATGTGATAACGATCAGGAACAATAAATTATTCTTAAATTTCAAATTAGCTGGAAGTAAATATGACAATGCCAGCAACAATATGACGAAGAAAGAGATAATAAAGTTGATCGGTCCCTTATCTGCCGTTATCGTAAATGCGTTGAATGAGAAATCAAGTTTACAAAGCTTGTGAATCATGTCATTAGCCACATGAAAATTCTCTGCCCGGAAAAATATCCATGCGAAGGTGACCAGTATAAACACAATAGTACGGTTGACAATGGTTCTCAACTTAGGAAAATTTATCAGGCCTATTGCTTTACTGAATTTCAGTGATGTATTTTTTAGCATGAGCCCCGAAATACTATAAACAGCATGTAGTGCTCCCCAGACGATAAACGTCCAGTTAGCACCGTGCCACAAACCACTCACCATGAAAACAATGAACAGGTTCCTGTACCACTTCCATTTACCATTTCTGCTACCACCTAATGGAATGTACAAATAATCCTTGAACCACGTAGAAAGTGAGATATGCCACCGCGTCCAGAACTCGGCGATAGACTGGGCGAGATAGGGTCTGTTAAAATTTGTCATAAGATCAAAGCCCATGAATTTTGCGGCACCAATAGCTATGTCAGAGTAACCAGAGAAATCACAGTAGATCTGGACGGAAAAAAAGATACATGCAATAAGCGCAGACCAAGTGTTAGCCAGGTATAAATTACTATACACTGAATTTACATATACAGAAAGCCTGTCAGCTATAACAATTTTTTTAAAAAGGCCATAGGCAATGAAATTCAATCCATTTACTGCATTATCGTAGTTGAAATTTTGCTTCTCATGAAACTGATGAAGTATGTTTTGAGGGCGTTCGATGGGTCCCGCAACGAGTTGCGGATAGAACATCACATACAACGCATATATACCGAAATGACGCTCTGCTTTTTGGTTGCCACGATAAACTTCTATGGTATAACTCATGGCCTGAAAGGTGTGAAATGACAGACCTATCGGCAAGAGCCAATTGAGATATGGGATGCGATTTTTAAAGCCGAACAGCGAGGTAACAACTGAAATATTTGCGTTCAGAAAATTAAAATATTTAAATACTGCCAAAACACCAATGTTGGCTATCAGGCTGGCAATTAAATATTTCTTTTTCCTTTTTTTATCTTGTTCGTTCTCTAAAAATATACCTGCGTAGTAGTCAATAACAATAGTAAAAGCCAGAATTAAAATATATTCAGGCTTAAAAAACATGTAAAAAAAACATGATGCTGCCAGCAATAAAAACCAACGGGATTTATAGGGAAGCAAAAAAAACAGTGCTGTAACTATTGGAAAGAAAATAAGAAATTCAATCGAATTGAATAACATATATGACGTGCAGTTTGGGGCAAAAATAGTCAAAAAAGCCATAATTGCTAATTAGCGATCGGTGCTCGAAACATACGATCAGAGCACTTTTTGATGCAAATTCAGTATACTGCCTTACGGATATGTTTTACGAAGCACGGTAACGTGAAACCACCCATAAAAGCTAACAAAAAAATATCATCACTATCGGCTAAATACATTGCCCTCCCCATTAAGGGTAATTGAGCGGTGGGTTTTGAGTCAGTACCTTTTCTATGGTATAAAAGTAACGCCTGCCATTGTGGTGGTAAGAAAGCAGAGCCACTCCACTGCATTTAACAGGTGGCAAGGGCAAGTGGTTCTTCTTATTAGCTTCCTGGTAAGGGTCGGGGCGATTCTTATTCAGGTCTTTTGATACGGCACCCATTATTTCATAGGTTACTTTCTTTTTACCGGCAGTGCTAATGAGATTGAAGTTGGGTGGCGCCGGGTTCGTTTTTAATATTAGAGGTATGCACTTATTACCTATCCATAGGGTGTCGGGCATGGGCTGGCTCTTACCATAACCTGAGAACTCTACTTTAAACATATAATTGGTATCACTTCTGCCCGCTATTCCCCCACTCCAGTTGGTAGCGGTTGAATTAACCAGTTTTACCTTTTGGGCTGTGCTGCAAAAAGGTAGCAGTAATAAAATGACAAGTAATGCACGATAACGCATATGTTATTTTTAAAATACAATTCAGACATAGTTATTTAATGCCCAGTGATCTTAAAAGTAAGTAATAATAATGATTATATCGGGTATGGCGAAGGTTTTACTATTGTTGGTGGTATTATCCGTTGGGTTGCCGGTCTATGCCGTGGGAAACGTCATCGCAACAGTTCATCATTGAAAGGGCATAGACAGACTATGGGTGTGGCGTTTTATTTTTTAGACACCCGAACATAATATCAATAGTATTATATAATAGCCGTAACTCCATTTTTTACTCAAAACACGCATTTTGCAGGTAATTTTCGCAGTATTTTGATGGATTTACCTCGTTATCCACATCCATTTCCTTTTCTCCTTTTTTGCTGTACATTTGCAACTCGTATAAAAAATAACTTATTTCATGGCTACAACAACAGATATGCGTACGGGTCTGATCATCAAATTAGATGGCAGCTTGTACTCAGTAGTAGATTTCGGACAGAATAAAACAGCGCGCTCAGCAGCTAAGGTTTGGGCAAAATTGAAAGGCGTAGACAATACCCGTTCTATAGAGCACACCTGGAACTCAGGCGATACCATTTTCCCAGTTCGTGTAGAGCGCAGGCCCTACCAATTCCTGTATAAGGACGATTCCGGCTTTAACCTGATGGACAACAATACCTTTGAGCAGATAGTGATAGCTGAGGCAAGCATAGAGCATACCGACCTGTATAAGGATGGCCAGGAGTGCTTTGTACTGTTCAACACAGAAACAGAAACACCCATGAGCGTGGAACTGCCACCTAGCATCAACCTGCGCATCACTTATTCTGAGCCGGGTGTAAAGGGTGATACTGCTACCCGCGCTACAAAGTCGGCTACGCTGGAGACAGGCGCTACTATCAACGTTCCGCTGTTTGTAAACACGGACGACCTGATCAAAATAGACTCAAAAACAGGTGCCTATATTGAGCGTGTTAAAGAATAATGCGCTTATCTTAGCAGAGTAAATAATAACCTTGATCCAATAATCTTAACTTAAATAAATACTCATGGAGTATAAGCAAATACAGGAGCTGATAAAGACGATCAACAAATCGAACATCAGCGAATTGAGCATTGAAGAAGGCGATTTTAAGATCACCATCAAGCAGGAATTTGCAAGTGGCCAGGTACAGTATGCCGCTGCACCTATGCAGGCTGCACAGCCGATGCCAATGCAGCAGATAGCCGCTCCGGCAGCAGGAGCCGCACCAGCACCGGCTACTCCGGCAGCAGCTCAGGCTCAGGCGGCAAGCAGTTCTGCGATCACCGTTAAGTCTCCTATGATCGGTACGTTCTACCGCAGCCCGTCTCCTGACAAGCCGGTATTCGTTAATGTAGGTGACGAAATAAAGGCAGGCCAGGTGATCTGCATTATTGAGGCAATGAAACTCTTTAACGAGATAGAAAGCGAAGTAAGCGGACGCATCGTAAAAGTACTGGCAGATGACTCATCTCCGGTAGAGTACGATCAGCCGTTGTTCCTCGTAGAACCAATCTAATATCCGACAATTAAGCAATTCGGCAATTTGACAATATAATAGCATTACGTGCTATTTGTCCAAATTGCCGAATTGTCCGATTATACACACATTAAACTTCAGTAAGTTGTTTAAGAAAATATTAATAGCCAATAGAGGCGAGATCGCATTGCGCATTATCCGTACATGCCGCGAAATGGGCATCAAGACTGTTGCCGTATACTCTACAGCCGACAAAGATAGCCTGCACGTGCGTTTTGCTGATGAAGCAGTGTGCATAGGCAAGCCACAAAGCGGCGACTCCTACCTGAATATACAGCACATAATGGCTGCAGCCGAGATAACCAATGCCGATGCTATACATCCGGGCTATGGTTTCCTGGCTGAGAATGCCAACTTTGCTGAGATCTGCGCAAAATACAACATCAAATTCATAGGCCCTACGCCCGACATGATACGCTCTATGGGCGATAAGATGACGGCTAAGGAAACCATGATAAAGGCTGGCGTACCTGTAATACCGGGCTCGGAAGGACTGCTGGAAAGCATAGAAGAAGCTAAGCAACTGGCCAATGGCATGGGCTACCCTGTTATTATTAAGGCAACTGCCGGTGGTGGTGGCAAGGGTATGCGCGTGGTATGGGCTGAAAGCGAAATAGAACACGCCTACAATACCGCTAAGATAGAAGCTGCTGCGTCTTTCAAGAACGATGGTATCTACATGGAGAAATTTGTGGAAGAGCCTCGCCATATAGAGATACAGGTAGCCGGCGACCAATATGGCAAGGTGTGCCACCTGAGCGAGCGTGACTGCTCTATACAGCGCCGCCACCAAAAGCTGGTAGAAGAGTCGCCATCTCCTTTTATGACGCCTGAACTGCGCCAGAAAATGGGCGAAGCAGCTATCAAAGCAGCCTCTGCTATCAACTATGAGAGCGTAGGCACCATTGAGTTCCTGGTAGATAAGCATCGCAACTTCTACTTTATGGAAATGAACACCCGTATACAAGTAGAGCATGGTGTCACGGAAGAGGTGATCAGCTATGACCTGGTAAAAGAGCAAATAAAGATAGCAGCTGGTGTGCCTATCAGCGGCCGTAACTACGAGCCAAAGATACATGCCATAGAGTGCCGCATCAATGCCGAAGATCCATATAACGACTTCAGGCCTTGCCCGGGCAGGATCAACGTACTGCATACGCCGGGTGGCCATGGGGTACGTGTGGACTCACACATCTATGCGGGCTATACTATTCCTCCCTATTACGACTCTATGATAGCTAAGGTGATAGCCGTAGCGCAGACCCGTGAAGAGGCAATAGATACTATGGAGCGCGCGCTGAGTGAGTATGTAATAGAGGGTATCAAAACCACTATTCCATTCCATCTGCAGCTGATGAGGAATGAAGACTTCCGCAAGGGTAACTTCACTACCAAGTTTATTGAGACCTTTAAACTGGTTTAAAACCAGTCTTAAAACATACATTGTCATCCAGCACCCTGTCTCCAAAAGGCAGGGTGTTTTGTTTACTATCTGGGGCAACCTGGCGCGACTACCTATCGCAGATAAAACCATAACCCGGTACCTCCCTTCTCTTTTTACAGGCAAGCTTGTAGTACTGCCTACCATTTGATAATTGCCGCTATTGAAAATATACAGAACTTACATATGTATAAATCTTGATCAAAACTGCCAATAAGGCATTCAGGTATAACATGTGTAGAATAAAGCTGCATGCGTATAATTACTGAATTTATTAAAATAACTAAATAGTAAACATATAATAATTACTGTATAAATTACAGATTCTAAGTTTCCCGAACCAACAATCAAAAGGAGCTTATCGACAATCGATCTTGACTATTTTTTAAATAAAATTAATTTTACATTTGTTATTTATTTTACATAAAGTAACACTTGAGGTGGAAATTCAGAAACAGACTGCATGTAACCACCTGTAAAATAAATAATATTTGTATACAAATATCATCGTTACAGATCAACTTTATTGAAATAATTGATGAAATTTACTCCAATGGTCGTGAAAAATAACAGAATGAATAATCATAATAACTTGGAAGAGTCCGTACCAGAAACTCCCTCTAAAAGTTATTAACATTATAATATTATTCGAATTAAATAATAACATCTTTGTAAAATGAGCGGTCATTTCCAATTTTAGCTATAATGCAGTAGATAATTTCAGATTAATAAATTAAAATACTCTTTTTCAATTATTTATAAACTTTATAGAAAGTAAATAATCAAATAATAATACACAAAATAGCACTCTTAAAACTAAATATCGGACACTTCTAAGGCTGCAAAATCGATTGAATTTTGAGATTCCAATTATTTTGGAAATTAATTCATCGATCTTTAAATAATTATCCGCTATCTGTTGTTAATCAATATTTTATACAATTTACCTAAAGCTAAAAAATTGAAGTGTAAAAATACTTAATGCTTCTCCTTAGTTAGTCTGACTTAAAGTAAGACATTAGACTAAAAAGCACCCGTGAGGCGACACACAAACTGTAATAGGAGGGAAACCTGGCTCCTGTAAGTGGGGCTATCGGAGCACACTAATTGACATTGAAGCCTGCCCAAATTTATAATAGGCTATATTTGACGTCAGGGACCTCCGGGTGTTTGGTCATGCTCTGGATCTCCTCCCCCACTCTTCTCATTCCGGTTGTCGCGTCAAAAGAAAAGAACCCGTATAAAATATTTACATTTGATTATTTTATAAAATAAAATGGACAAGAAAAATTCAGGTTGATGCATTGCCGGCGTCCGGATAATACATATACTAAAAAACACAACAGATAAAAAGCAATACAATGGCAGCCTATGCCGATATGGCAGCTGGTGGGTATAAAAGAATATCTACACCAGACAGAACAAATAAATACGATAACGCTTATGTATATTTACTATTTGTAGCTATATCTCTAAATTCTTACCTTTATCAGTAACCATATACAACAATGACAAAACGAGTAAACTCTATAAAATATATTTTTATTTACCTTGTAATAAGTTGCCTGATAACAACCTCATGCAAGAAGAAAAATGACAATGCTGCCCCGATAAGCACGACAGGTAAGTTGACGATAAAAATGAATAATGAGGTGAGCGGCCAACCCGTAACTTTTGGTCAACTCATATATACTAATGCATCAGGTAGCCTCTACCGGATAGACCTGTTAAAATATTATATAAGTAATTTCACCCTGATAAAGGATGACAATACAGAAAATAATTTTGCCAACTATAAACTGATCAATGCCGCAGACACAACTACGTGCAACTTTTCTTTTGACTCGGTAGCCAATGGTAGCTACACTGCTGTGCGCTTCTATTTGGGGGTAGATTCAGCACGTAATCATACCGGTGCTCAAACAGGCGACCTGGACCCTATAAACGGCATGATATGGACCTGGAACACGGGTTACATGTTTTTTAAGCACGAAGGGGGTTTTATTAATGACACAGGCGGCACTTCCCCGCTTACTTTTCACTATGGTACCGACATAGCGTTGGCCACAGTTGATATTCCTGTTACCAAGTTTGACATAAAGGGAGACAACCATATCCTCTACCTGAAATTTGACCTTAATAAGCTGTATGATACACCTACCGTGATGACATTTAATAACAGCAATATTCATGAATCCACATTGGCACTAGATATGCCATGGATATACAGACTTAAAGGCAATTTCCCCGGCGCATTTTCCTTCGACAAAGTACAATAACCAATGATACGTAAGAAAACAGGAGTCATATTTGCTATTGTTGCATTATTGGGGAGTATCATTATTACAGATGCGTGTAAGAAGAAATCGACTAATACAGTAACACCGGGACCAACCCCATATACATTAACCATACCCGCTGGCCTGCCGGCTATGAATATACCTGCAGATAACCCCATGACAGTAGAAGGTGTGGCGCTGGGCCGCAAGCTGTTCTACGACCCCATACTCTCCGGCAACCGAACGATGAGCTGCGCCTCTTGTCACAACCAGGCCTACTCCTTTACGGATAGTGGTAAACAGTATAGTACAGGTATAGATGGCATACAGGGCACCCGTAATGCCATGCCGCTTGTGAACCTAGGTTACGCAAAAGGCTTCTTTTGGGATGGTGGCGCAGCTGATATAGAAAGCCAGGTGATAGGCCCCATACAGAACCCTGTAGAGATGCATGAAACGCTGGCCAACGCCATACATAAACTCAATACTGACCCTGACTACCCTGCACTGTTCAAAAAGGTATTTGGTGGTGACACCATCAATACCCCAATGGTGATGAAGGCGATTGCCCAGTTTGAACGGACGATGCTCTCTGCCAACTCGCGCTATGACCAATATAAGCAAGGTAAAATATCACTGACCGCGCAGGAAATGAACGGCATGGCCTTGTTTCAGGATGAGGCAAAAGGCGATTGCAGCCACTGCCACGTATTAGGCAGCACATTTACCGATTTTGAATACCGGAATAATGGTGTAGACAGTATATATACCGATGCCGGCCGCTACAGAATAACTCTTACAGGATCTGACAGCGGAAAGTTCAAAACACCATCGCTGCGTAATATAGCGCTTACCGCACCGTATATGCACGATGGACGCTTCAGTACTTTGCAGGAGTGCCTGGACCATTACAATACCGGCTTTCACTACAGTCCAAATTTAGACCCCGTACTGTCTACTGCTGTAAAGGGGCGAATGACCACACAGGATATGGCTGATATCATTGCTTTCCTGAATACCCTTACCGATACCAGCTTTGTGAATAATACGGCATTTGCGAAACCTTAATAGCCATAGCCATTCGGTATATGGGCGGCTAACAGAAATTCTTATATTCGCAAAAAATAAGCATATGCTGCACGCTGAAACGATCACCTTTTTAAAGCAACTAGCTAAGAACAACAACAAGGTATGGTTTGATGCCAACCGTGATAAGTACACTTCGGCAAAGGACGATTTCGAGGTTTTTGTGACAGAGATACTGAAAGGGCTGAGCACAATGGACCCTGCATACAGTGAGCTAAAAGCAAAGGATTGCATCTTCCGCATCTTTAGAGATGTGCGCTTTGGTAAGGACAAGACTCCGTATAAGGCACACTTTGGCGCATCATTCAGCAAAGGAGGTAAAAAATCAGCCGGACCGGGCTTTTATGTTCATATAGAACCGGGCGGTAAATGTTTTGCAGGTGGTGGCATGTGGATGCCGGACGGGCCTGCACTTAAAGCAGTAAGGCAGGAAATCGATTATAATCTCAAAGAGTTTACCACCATCATAGAAAATAAGAAGTTTAAGAAAATGTTTGCAGAGATAAGCGGTGAGAAACTGAAGACACTACCCCAGGGCTACGCAGCCGATAACCCGGCAATAGAATTGCTGAAGCTGAAAAGCTTTGTGGTAAGCAATAATATGCCTGACGAGGCCATGACCAATAAGGCTGCTGCAAAAAATGTGGTGGAAGTATTTACCACCATGAATCCATTCATTCAATTTCTAGAAAGGGCGGTAGGATAAAAGCTTCATCCCGACCTTCTCCAAAGGAGAAGGAGGTGTTGTTTCACCCCTACGTTCTTATAGCTTCTTGCCTTGGCGGTGAATCAAGCAATCAATAAAAATTGGTCAGGTATGGATATCGTTCTTCGTAGAGTTTCTTTACCCTATCTAGTATCAGCTGACGGAAATTATCCAGGTTCTGGCGGGTAATAGCTGATATGAATATGGCTGAGTTATTGGTAATGTGCTGCCACCTGTCGTCCAGTTGCTGCAGCATATCCGACTTTACTTCAGGATCCAGCCATTTATCAAAAGTCTGTTCCTCATAGAGGTCCATCTTGTTGAATATAGTGATGATCGGCTTTTCGAATGCACCTATCTCCTGCAGTGTCTTATTCACCACACCCATCTGGTCTTCGTAGCCGGGGTGCGATATATCTACCACGTGCAACAGACAGTCTGCCTCGCGCACCTCATCAAGCGTGCTCTTAAAGCTTTCTACGAGGTGATGCGGCAGCTTGCGTATAAACCCGACGGTATCGCTGAGCAGGAATGGCGTCTGCTCATAAACTATCTTACGCGTAGTGGTATCCAGTGTAGCAAAGAGCTTATTCTCAGCAAACACCTCTGCTTTGCTCAACAGGTTCATGATGGTGCTCTTACCTACGTTGGTATACCCTACCAATGCTATGCGAATGTACGTTCCTCTTTCCTGCCGCTGGGTAGATGCCTGCCTGTCTATCTCTCCCAGTCGCTTGCGCAGCAGGGCTATCTTGTCTTTTACTATACGTCGGTCTGTTTCTATTTCCGTTTCACCCGGGCCTCTGCTACCTATACCACCACCCTGTCTTTCCAGGTGCTTCCACATACCTTTAAGTCGTGGCAATATGTATTGGTATTGCGCCAGCTCCACCTGCACCTTAGCCTGCGCGGTCTTGGCGCGTGCGGCAAAGATGTCCAGTATCAGGTCACTGCGGTCTATTACCTTTATGCCCAGCACATCCTGTATATTACCTATCTGTGAGCCGGTAAGCTCATCATCAAATATCACCAGATTGATTCCCTTAGCTATGACATAGGTCTTGATCTCTTCCAGCTTTCCCTTACCAACAAACGTCTTGCTATCGGGGTGCGGAAGCTTTTGTATGAAATTTTTCACCGCTACTGCGCCGGCTGTTTCAGCCAGAAAAGCCAGTTCAAGGAGGTATTCATTGACCATCGTTTCCGTCTGCTCCTTGTATACCACACCTACCAGTACGGCTTTGTCCTGGTCATTTATTTTGGTCTTATTATCTATCAATTGCTATTACTTGGCAGTTGCCTGTGGTGGCAACTAGTTGTTCAAATCTATAATTACAATAATCGTTCCTGTATCCTCAGCCATCGCTCAGGCATTTCGTTAGAGCTGGCTGTCAGGTAGTCGTTATACGAGCAGGGCACATGGCTGCCGTCGGGCAGCTGCATCCACCATCTGTTGGTGCGCTTGCTCCTGAGGAACAAGGTATCATTATCTGTGAAGGCTACGTTGAAGATCATGAAGTCACTCAATTCTGCAAGGTTAGCTTCTGTTTTACGAATGAGGTAGCCATCTACGAAGTACCAGATCATCTGCGTGATCTGCTTGGCCGTCATTTCGTGCAGATCATCTGCGCTTTTGTAGCCATATATACCCAGTGAGGTAAGCTTACTGCTCATACCTGCATAGCGGGTAAGCGTGCATGCATCTTCACCACTCAGTCCATTAGGCGATCCATTGATATTAGCAGGCGCATCGGAGAACCGTATCGCTGAAATATCAAAGCTGAATATATCACTATGACGCAGTACCGGTTCTGCTTCTTCTATGTCATCCTTTACCTTACCAACACGATAAAAGTCAAAGCGCAGTTTATCGAGGGTTTCCAGCATACGCGGTTGCGCATAATAACTCTGGAAGGCCAGGTGGCTATAGTGGGTAATAAAGTTAGGTGTGTTGGTAAGCATATCCATCAGAAAGCTGCGCGATGATATTTCTTCCTCATCGTCCAGATCTATGAGCATATCGGCTATTACAGCCTCGGCCATCTGTTCCTTTTTCTTGAATACCTCGTATTGTTGCAGGGTAAGGTCGTGGCTGCCACCCAGCAATATCACTATTTTGCCGGCCATATCCAGCTCCTGCAGTACTGCCAGCAGCGCTGCTCGGCTATCCTTAAGAGTAGCCCCCCGGCGCACATTACCCAGGTCGGCAATGTTCACCCCTTTGTGCCAGTGATACATATCATACAGCCTGCGGCGCACCACATCTGCACTATTATCATATGGTGCATCGGGGTTATCGCCGCGCCACTCGCCGCAGCCTACTATTACTATATCTGCTACTTCAAGGTCAAAATTAGGGGAAAATGGATATTGTATATTAGCCCCCCACTGCAGTGGGTGATAAGTTTTGTCTTCCTGTGTTTGTATAAAATGCTTCTGCTCAAAAAAGGCTCTCAGATCTTCCATATATGCTTAATCGTGCTTAAAAGTAAGGCTTTGCAGGCAAATGTAGTACCACATCGCAGTATTTGGAATAGGCAGAGGGCAGATCGTTGTATTTATTGTTAAAAAATGTTAGAACAGGCAACAATAAAATGAAAAAAGCAGTCGTTTTTTATATTTTTGATGATTAAGGATAACTATGTCTACAGGAAAGAAAGCAAAACCCTCCTACTTCAACGCCATCATGGGTGTGGCACTGGTACTATTCCTGCTGGGCGTGCTTGGCTGGTTATTGGTCAATGGCAGGGCACTGTCGCGCGCCTTCAAGGAAGATCTGGAGATCAGCGTTGATTTTCATGATAATACTACCGATGCTAACGTTGCCAGGATGAAGGCCATACTGGATAAACAACCCTTCGTTCGCCACACTCAGGTCATCACCAAGGAAGAGGCCGTGAAAATGGAGAACCAGGTAGAAGGTACAAATGTGGTTGACTTTCTCGGTTACAATCCGCTATTTACCTCTGTGGCAGTAAAGATGCACGAAGAGTATGTAAACAAGGACAGCCTTGCCAAGATCAAGAAATTCATCATGCAAAGCAATGTGGTGCGCGATGTGACCTGGCCGAATGTGGTGGTAGAGCAAATGAATAAAAACCTGAATAAGATAGGCATCATACTGGGCGCTATATCTGTTATATTGCTAATAGTGGTGATCTTCCTTATCGATAATACGGTAAGACTGGCTATGTTCAGCAATCGTTTCCTCATCAAGACCATGCAAATGGTGGGGGCAACGCAAACCTTCATCACCCGGCCGTTTGACATACGCGCGCTGATCAATGGGCTGCTGAGCGGACTTATATCAGTAGTGGCACTGTGGTTGCTCATGTCATTCTCAGCCAAGCAGCTACCTGAGTTGAACCTGCTATATGACTTCTCGATGATGGCCATACTGATGTCAGGCATGATATTGCTGGGTATTGTGATATCACTGGTAAGTACACACCGCTCAGTAATGAAATATTTAAAACTTCACGTAGACGATCTTTATTAATTTATTTTCGTAAAATTGCACTTATGTCAACGCCAACAAAAACACCAGCACCTGCACCTGCTGCACCTAAAGCACCATCAAAGTATAGTAGCGCACCACAGGGCGATTCATATTACGGCAACGAGCCTAAAGCAGCCCCTGCCTTCCTGTTTGATAAAGAGAACTATATGTGGATGATAGGTGGTATTGCCCTTATCCTGATAGGCTTTATGCTGATGGCAGGTGGTAAAAGCCCTGACCCACATAAATTCAACTACGACGAGATATACAGTTTCCGCCGCATCACACTGGCACCTATTGTTATCCTTGCGGGCTTTGTGGTAGAAGTATTTGCTATCATGAGGAAACCAAAAGACTCACAGGAAGTAGTGTAACAATTCTTTCATTATCGATATTGAAAAGCCTTCGCATGTGCGAAGGTTTTTTTGCAGGTGGGAAATGTGAAGATGCTTACTTAATTTAAATTTCATCTAATATCATGAAACGAGTTCTCAGGTTTCTTTATCCGCTTTCAATTTTGTTTGTTCTTGCCCTACTCTATGGCTTATGGTGCATTATCTTTTCCGATAAGCATGGTTGGTTAGCGCTTAGCGGCATTACAATAATAGTTTGTTTAGCTGCGCCCTGCCTAATAGCCCATGTACTAGTCAATATGATTGTAAAGAAGCGGAACAATCGATTTTCGATTCAAATTCCTGCTACTGTAATAATTGTCTTCATATACTATTTCAGCAATGGAGTAATGGGCATGCCTTTTATCAATAACATACAGAATTACTACAACAACCACACGGGAAATACAATTGATACTACGACGGTAAATACAAACATGATTGATACCGCTAAAACAATTACTGTAGATACAACTAGAGATTTGCGCTAAAAAATCCCGGCCACACGAGCCGGGATCTCCTTTTATTATTGAATTATACTACCCTATTTCATGATCACCAGTTTCTGTGTTTCTATTTTAACTGAATTGTTCAGGGTCATGAAATACATTCCGGGTGACAGGCGGCTTACATCCAGGGTTACTGTTTGCTTGCCCTGTATCAGATTCAGTGAATTACTCATCACTGTTTTGCCTGTTATATCTGTTATCGCCATTGCAGCAGTACCTGCTGCATCGCTGTTGATCACTGCAAAGCAGGTCTTGTCAGCAGGGTTAGGATAAATAGAGAACGAAGCGGCAGCAGCATTTACCGTTGGCACACCTACGCCATGCTCTATGGTGTTGAGTGTAGAATTGGTCACCACCGGCTCGTTGTAATCGAAGTAGATAGAAGCTTTATTATGTATCTGCGTACCTGAAGTAAGGCCCGGTCTTTGCTTAATAGTGTAGGTGAACATACCATTGCTATTGGTAGCATCAGACACGGCCGGCGGCAGATTAATACCATTGAAGGTAAAGGTAGCCACACCGGTTGTACTCAAAGTAACCACGCAATTGTGCGACTCGAAAATTGGTTTCAGTGAGGTCCAGTCCAGATTCGGGTCCAGCGTGTCAATTACTACTATCTTCTCCGCCTTGTAAGTACCTGTGTTCTGGAAGTGTACCATGTATTCCAGTACTGAGTCATTGATAGAGATATACCCCTGAGGACCTGTACCTTTAGGGCTTACTTCTTTGAAGTTAGGGTCATAAGAGCTGACAACTGTTGAGTTGAAGTAGTTCACATTGTTCCATGGGGAATAGTCGCTCAGCCAGTTGCTGATGGGTGATGTGTATGCAGCAGTATCCTTATACATCAGGCTGGTACCCATAGGTATATCGGTAGGCACAGTATAGGTAATATGATATGACTGTGATGCACCCGGAGTAAGTGCAGGGAACAAAGTGCCTGAATTATACCAGTTGCCGCTGCCTGTGAAAATGCCAGACGGAGCAAAGGTTGGTGCGTACAACTGGCCATCGCTGTTGTAGCCTGCAAGTATGCCAGATTCGTTTACAGTACCCTCATTGCTGATCACGGCAACTTGTGTATATAAGTTGCCGGGGACAGGGAATTTGTAATCCCATGTGCTCACATGTATATCATGTATGGTAGATACTCCGTTAGCAAAGTTAACCGGAGTAGTGCAACCCGCCATGGCAGTAACAGATACAGGTATATTATTCAGCTGGCAAGCCGATAGTGGATAGTACCCCAGCACAGTTTCAGAGATAGTATAAGAACCGGTAGGCACCTGGAATGAATAGTACCCTAGTGCATTGGTATATGTATAGCCTATACCGCTGCAATATATCTGTATGCCCGGTATGCCGGCTTCGCCCGGATCCTGCACGCAATTGCCATTGGCATCGTCGTATACCACACCTTCTATAGTGCAGTAGCAAGCAGTGCCTGCGGGATTATAGGTCATAGTTGTATACGCATGATTAGTGCAGCCTGTAGCATCGGTGACATATACGGTGTAATACCCGGTACCCAGACCAGAAATACTGCTGCCCGTACCGCCTGTACTCCAGCTATAAGTATATGGCGCTGTGCCGCCCCATACACTGGCGGCGATACTACCATCGGCACTGAAGATGCATGAAGCAGGCGTAGTAGATAAGCCCAGACCTACCGGTGACAGATCAGATACATCGGCATAACCGCTCTTGGTGCAGCCGTTAACATCGGTAACATTCACGGAATAATAACCTGTTGGTACACCACTGATAGAAGAAGCTGTAGCACCTGTGCTCCAGTGATAGGTGAGCGGAGCCACACCACCACTTACCACAACACTTGCAGCGCCATCGCTGGCAGTGCAGTTGGCAGGCGTAGTAGATAACGAGAGGTTGATAACATCCACAGGAGGGATATATACGGAACCATCTCGCGCGCAACCTGCGTTATCGGTAACATTGAAATAGTAGTAACCGGGAGATAATGCTGAAGCAGTAACACCTGTTTGCGGAGGTGTGGTGTACCAGTTGATGGTATAAGGAGTGGAACCACCTGTAAGGGTGAGTGTAGCAGTGCCTGTTGGTGCGGTGCAAGAGCTGGCAGTAGTAGTATAAGTAGCTGTGATAGGAGTAGAGGTAGTGATATTACCGTAGCCTGTACCTATGCAGCCATTCGCATCGGTGATCAATACATTGTAATAACCTGCGGCAAGGCCGGTCTGACTTTGGGTAGTGGCACCATTGCTCCACAGATAAGTGTAAGGAGGTGTACCACCTGAACCAAACGCTGTAATAGCGCCATCACTGGCAGTGCACGTAGCTGGTGTGGGTGTGGTAGGTGCACTGATGGTAACAGACTGTGAGACATAGGCATAGTTCATTACACTGCAACCATTAGCGTCGGTCACATTTACATTATAGCTACCCATCATTAAACCCGATATGGATGATGAGGTAGCAGCAGTAGACCATAAATAGCTATATGGAGGAAGACCACCGGTAATAGCGCCTACCGTAGCAGTACCATTAGTGCAGCTGGCAGTGGTAGTCGCAACACTGTAACTAAAAGCAGGAGAAGAGTACAGGTAAATAGAGTCGCCACTATAGGTAGAACCATAAGTGCACCCTGCAGCATCAGTGATCATCACATTGTACTGGCCTGCAGCCAGAGAAGCAGGATTGGCGGTAGAAACAACTGATCCACCAGGATTAGTCAGCCACTGATAAGTGTAAGGGGCTGTACCACCGGTAACAGTAGCTGTGGCAGTACCCAGCGCAGGACATACCACACTGACAGTAGATACAGTGTAAGTAAAAGGCGGCATGCCACCATAGTAATTACTTGCCGATGTTGTAGCATCGGTAACATACACACTTACCGGCTGACCCGCATAGCCGGTGAGCGCATCACTGAGGGTCATGACACCGGTATGGGTGACCGAAAAGCTGCCCGCATACCATTGCACCGTAAGCGGAGGAGTCAACCCTGTCATGTTTGCCGTAAGTGTTCCATCTGCATTACATGGTGGGGTCGTCAGCGTAAACGATACGGTCTGGCCGTATGTGGTTAGTGCGATGACACTAAAGACGAGGAGAGAAAATAGTTTTTTCATAGAAATACGGTTTTTGTTCTGAATAGTAAGACGAAACATTACCCCCGGCTGTTAGACATGCGTAGAAAAATATATCGAAGCAGATATAAAAAAGAAAAAGGCACCTGCATAGTTTGCAGGTGCCGTATTTTTTTATTGCTCTTGGTTAAATGCTGCCGTCGCCGATCAAAAGGTTATGCTGACCTGCTGTATGTATGTTACGAAAAACCCGATTCAGATCACTGTCTTTATTGGTCGCATCGAGCCCGCAATACTGGTACAGCGTATAGCTGGCCTCTCTCACTACCTTAGCCAGTGTGAATGATGCCGCTGTAACCTTATATAAAACAGATGCACTTATCTCTTTGTTTACTGCACATATCTGCCACGACATATCAGCCGCATAATAGAGCTTCTGCCTCGCGTGCTCCAGTTTCTGCCGGTATGCTTCTAATGTATCCCTTAGTGCAGGCCTGGCAACAAATGCATCTGCACCATGGCGGGTGGTGTCTTCAAATACCTGTTCGCACAAGTCAAGAAAATAAAAACACATGCCTGATAAATTGATGGCCAGTGTTGCCTCAGCCAATTGCTGAAAAGGATAATGGTACAGTGCGGCATTTACCTGCTGGTTCCTCCCTATATCAAAGGTCCGGCTATTGTCCACCTTCAAGTCTTTTACCACAAACGAATTAGTAGCAGTGGCTACCATACCCATGGCATTCCAGGTATTGGAGACGGTTACTTCATTCCTATAAAAGAAAAATGAACGTATTATCTTTTCGCCATCATTATTTAATACCGGCTTACCGTTACTTGTTATGATGCAGTTGGCCGTAAAGATCGTTGCGTCACTGGAACCTGAAGCATACTTCCATTTACCTGTTATAGTGTATCCGGTCGAAGTCTCCTCTGCAGAGCCAGCAGGCATACCGCTACCTGCCAGACACACCTTAGGATCGGCAAATAGCTCTGTGGCAATATTTTTCTCTATAAAACCGCCAAACCAGCCAGCCCCGGAACATAATGTGACCACCCAGCCCAGACTACCATCTGCGCATGCCAATGCCTCTTGCAGTTCCAGAAGTGCGGGTAAGGCCATTTGTTTCCCCCCATAAGTTGCAGGAACCAGCGCTTTAAACCATTCCTGCTCGTATATAAGCGCAAGTTGTTTTTTAGTAAGTTTTCCCTGTTTTTCAGCCTGCGCCGATTCAGAACGGATCATCGTAACCCATTCGTTTTTGAGCAGGGAAAGTGGATGTGACAGGTTGCTCATGGTCGTAAAGATAATTAGGTAACAAATCAAAAACAAATTTATCAGCTACTTAATTTATACAGCAAAATAACATCGAAATAAGAAACTCACAATCAGACATTAATAAAGAAAAACAATTATTGTAGATGTGGGCAGTTGACGGGAAAAACAGCACCGCGAAACCAAACTATTACATCTATATATTCAGCATATACCTTACCGATACGAAAAGACGGGAGAGGTGTGATTTCCATTGGCCATATTGAACAAAATAGGCACGAGAACCTATAAATCCGCAACATAACAGAAATACATAGAACGGGGCATAAAATTGCCTTTCGGCTAATAAGGCCTGTAATAATTTAAATAAAAAACTATAAATTTATTGGGCGCTCTCCCACTTTTTCCTGCCTTCTCCGGCAAAAACATGGCGCTCACTATGGTAAGAGGAGCGAACGAGCGGGCCACTCTCTACATAATCGAGGCCCATTTTGTAACCCTCATCTTTGAAGAATGCAAACTCATCGGGGTGAACGAAGCGTGCTACCGGCAAGTGCTTAGGGGTAGGCTGCAAGTATTGGCCCAGCGTCACTACATCTACACCATTGTCCGCAAAATCTCTCAGGCTTTGCAATACTTCTTCTTTCTCTTCACCTAAACCCAGCATCAGGCCGCTCTTCGTGCGCATGCCGCCGTCCTTCAGCCGACGCAATACTTCCAGACTGCGGTGGTATTTGGCCTGTATCCTTACCTTTTTGGTAAGCCTTTCTACTGTTTCCAGGTTGTGCGATACTACTTCAGGGGCTACATCTATAATGCGTTGCAGGTTATCCCATTCGCCCTTAAAGTCAGGTATCAGTGTTTCCAGTGTAGTTTCAGGGTTCAGTGCGCGTACCGCTTTAATGGTATTGGCCCAAATGATAGATCCACCATCCTGCAGCTCGTCACGGTCTACAGACGTGATGACTGCGTGCTTTACTTTCATCAGGTGTATGGCCTCAGCTACACGCTGCGGCTCATCCCAGTCCACAGGCTCAGGGCGACCTGTAGCCACGGCACAGAAACCACAAGAACGGGTGCAGATATTACCCAGGATCATAAAGGTAGCAGTACCCTCACCCCAGCACTCACCCATGTTTGGGCAGTTACCGCTTTCGCATATGGTGTGCAGCTTATGATCGGTCACCAGGTTACGCACATGGCGATAGTTTTCACCTATCGGCAATTTCACGCGAAGCCAATCCGGCTTCTTCACTCTTGTTTCAGCATTGGCTGCGGCGGAACTGATCACTGGTAACTCTTGCATATCGGGAAACAAAATTAGGGAAAAAAGACGAAGCTCATTTCAGTTCCCGGTCTTCAGCTTTCAGATTACAAATAACAGACAATTCATTACTGTTATCAGCTGTCCGATATCAGCCGTCAGTTTCTACTTCAAACAGCCTTGAGCTTTATGTAATAAGTCACCCATGATTTGACAACCGATGTTTCCAGTTTGAAGACTGAACACCGAAAACTGAATTACCAGCGCCGGCCATATTGGAAAGAAACGAACAGGTCTGCGAACATAGAGCGAGGATCCTGGAAGGTCATGAGCTGCACCTTCTGAAAGAAATAATCTATGTTACCACCTACTTCCACGCCCAATACATTTCTGCGGTTGGTGGAAAAATCAAAGTGTAGCGCAGTGCGTAAATAACCACCGGGAACTATTTTCATTTCACTCAGTCCCTTAGAGAATCCTGCACTACCCTCGATGGAATTCTGATCGAGAAAATACTGCTCGTTGGAAGTGGAATATTTAATGGCATCAGATTGCGTAGATACGTCAAGGTAGTATGGTTTCAGCAGGCCGATATCTCCGCCTATGGTGTTGGCCCAGTGAATGGAAACACAGCCAGGATCAGGCTTTCCGGCTATTAGTTTATCATAACCTACACCCAGTTTTACTGCATACAGGTTATTGATCTTGCCATAAATATAGTTGCTGGAACCGCCCAGGCTATTAGCAGTAACACTTGCCGTTTTGATCTCGCGGGGGTCTTTTTTTTCCGAGAGTTCTAACTGAAGAAAAATGAGGTTGTGGAACATATCTGCCTTACGGACATCATTGGTCTTTACACGGCCGTAATCGGTAAAAGCACTCCAGCCATCAGTATTCAGACGAACACCTACACTCATTTCATTGAGGATGGCCTTAGGCGGCTTGGGTTTAATGAGGCGCACTACAGGTACTGCCACCACCTTGGTGGTATCTGACGACAACACAGTTTGCTGTGCATAGCCCATCAAAGAGCATGCTACGCAAAAAAATAACGTCGTAAAAACACCTTTCATACCAAAAATCAAAATACCATCTTATTTGACAAACTAAATTACAGAAATTCTTAGCAAATATTGCGCAGATGTGTAAATTTAACACAAATAAACGATCATGACAGCCAGCCTAATATATACAGGAGACCTGAGAACAGTAGCCACTCACCTGCGTTCGGGAACGGTAATAGAAACCGATGCCCCGGTAGACAACCTGGGAAAGGGTGACCGCTTCTCCCCAACCGACCTTGTAGCCACCGCCTTGGCTTCCTGCATACTCACCACTATGGGTATTGCCGCCAATACGCACAAGATCAACATCGATGGCACCAAATGCGATGTGGAGAAAATAATGACCGCGAACCCTCGTAAAATAGGCGAACTGAAGGTGACCATAGATTTTCCGAAGGACGCAAAATACAGCCCAAAAGAAGAACAGATACTGGAAATGGCGGCTGCAACATGCCCGGTAATGGAAAGCCTGCACCCCGACTGCCGCAAGCGCCTTACTTTTAATTGGCCTGCCGAATAATATTCAGGCCGATAGTGCATTCCAGGCACCTGCGTGAGCTGCAATAGTTGTTATACAATTGCAGCATGGCCTGCGACTGCGCTGCATTTACAGGCTCCCAGCCATTATCATGCCACAGGGTGATGATGTTGTTTTTTTCTGCAGGCACCGCCTCCAGTAGCGCCAATGCCTTTTCCCTGAGCTTAGGGTCATCTTGCCGCGATGCGAACAAAAACTGTATGGGTGCAATGGTATTGATCACTACATTCTGAATGGATGATTTGCCGAATGACTTGGGGGCGTGCGATTCCTGCGCCTCGTCAAACCTGAAATGCGTATCCCAATATATGCTGGCAGTAACATCAAGCAGGGGCTCTATTTCCTTTACGGAGTGAGTCTCAATGATCTGCGAGAACAAATGAATAGACCGCTGAATCAACGCAGCAAACTGCGCTATGCGCACTGTAGGAAAATTGGCAGGGCGCATCCGCATGAACTTCCATAAGTGTGTTTCTATAGGTGTGAGCTTATACTTTTGTTTGAGGTAGGTATATTCATTCTGCAAAATAGTAGGGTATTCATCTGCGAACATCTCTTGCAGCATACCGGCCTGTCCGAAAAGTAATGCCTCTATCTGTAGTATATTATCCTTATGTCGGGCCAGTATATTCAGCGGCAGTGACCGAGCCAGCATCAGGAAAGGCGTAGCATTGGTCTTAAAGCCAAAGTTAGCGGCCATGCGCCAGTAAAGCAGGTTGCGCCAGTCTTCGGCACTCTGGTCCAGCATCACATTCCATTCGCCTAGCTTTTGCTCCCAGCGCTCAGCCAGCATGCGCGTGAGCCATGCCTCTTTAGTGATGCTCTTTACGCTTTCGTGCTGCCCTGTGCAGGGCAGGTTCTCAGGCGCCTGCATCAGGCGATAGTAGTAGGGTGCAATGCCAGGAGCTATATGCTGCTTCAGTTCCAGCACAGGTGCATTACCAGCCACCCCATCTACATCATTTTCATACACCACATGCAGAATCAGGTTTTGATAGGCTGTATCGTGCTGGTGGCCATGACGGAGCCAGTCAGATGCCTTGATGTGCAATTCCACATTGCCCACCAGTATAGTGGTTCCTATTTTGATGCGCGCCTCAAGGAAGTCAGGGCCTGAGTCTCTGTTGATCCGGCCGCAATGCACCACTGTTACGGTTTCTCCTGATGAGGTAGTAAGTTGGGTACCTTTATACAAACTGTTCTGCCAGATAAACTGGAATAGCGCTTCATTCATAAGTGAACCAAAAATAGAACTTAGCGCCTAATTGGCAAATTAACTATCTCACACGTTACTCAAAATACACCTTACTTACCTGATATGGATAAGTCTCATAGATAGCGTTGTCCTCGTTGATGGTATAGCCTTGTTTAAAGTCGGCTCCGGCTTCTTTATACAGGGCTTCTGCTTCTTCACGCTTATTTACATGCGCGAGGCAATTGGCCTTGTAGTATTTGGCATCCGAAAACTGAGGATATAGCTTTATGGCTTTGTTGAATGTGGTGATAGCTGCATTATAATCCTCTTTCTGGTAGTAAACTATCCCCAGGTAAAAAAGATCAAGGAAGTGCACAAAACCGGGTGCTTTTTCCTGGTCAGCTATGGTAGCCAGCAGGTGACGCTCGGCTTCATCCAGTTGATCCAGTTGCAGGTAGCACAGCCCTATGTAAAAGTCATACCTATGGTCCATTACTCCACCCTGCCCTACTACTATCTTAGCCTGTTCAAAATCTTCGAGCGCGCTACTATAGTCCTTTGCAAAGATGCATTCCATAAAGGCGCGATAGTCTATATACCTGTAGCGATCGTACTTCACCGCACTGTCCAGGAAAGGTTTGCCTACTGAATATTTCTTCTGTTTATACAGCGGCATGGCCTTCTGTTGCCACCAGTAGGCATTCCATGGTTCTATGGCCAGGGCACTATCCAGGTACCTTTGGCGGCGATGAGAATAAACGGGCACCCTTTCACTGCTATCCACATACTTCTTCAGTTTTATGGAGTCAGCCGCAGATACGGGTTTAACGAATGGTGCATTCTGTGCATGCCCTTTCGATGCAACTAAAGTAATGGCGATCGGCAAAATGTATTTGGTGAGCATACCCATATGTAATGTGTTTGAATAATTAAGACAAGTATAATGTAAGATACCCTTACGTAGCGGAAATTTATTATAAATTATTGCTGACTTTAATGCTCCTTTTCCCCTATTTCCCGACGGCATGAAAAACAGGAATCGGGCATTGATATTTTACTACCAGTTCATTTTCAGTGCTTTGCATTTTCCGCATTGCCCGATTATGCCTAACTGGGAAAAGAATCGGGAAATGGTGACTCGTCCTGAAAAAGGTTGACAGTTTTGGGAAATGCACCCCTTAAGTGTATCGTCCTGCGTAGCTTAAACACTTTGTGTGGAGACGCAAACATTGCGTCTCTACCACACCTATGAATTAAGTCATTCTTAGCCTATCAAAGAACTTGGCAAGACCTTTTTTCCCTCCTTCGTTCTGCCGGTCTATGGCATTAGTCGAGCTACGGTGGGCAAGCAGGCTATTATGCTGGCATAAAGTTGTGGTGTGTTTTGATACTGACCAAAAAGACATATCCACGAAACAAGGTTGTTACTTGGCGGTTCTTATGTTGGTTCAAGGATTTGTGAAGGTTATCTAAAGTGGATAAGTTTTATGCAGTCTTCGCAAGTGAAAAACACTTGTGAACCGGCGCCAACCAGAAACATATTTCATCATTAACTTACCCACAAGTTAGTTGTTGGTGAGGAACACCAACAACCTTTGGCGGAAAGGACGAAGTGAGACACTTCGACCAGCGAATGAGTTATGACGCAACTATATTTACAAAAAACGATCCAACTCTTAACATTGAGTGCAGGAACCATACATTATCAGTACCATCAATTAGCGCCGCCCCCCATCCTTCTGCAATATCGTTTGCGACTTTTGCGATAAGATCAATTTTGCTTTTTTCGCCAAAATATTGAATGCCTTTCGCGTCGATTGCGTTTGCCCATTTGATACATGCTTCTTCTATTCTGGTAGCGCATACCTGGCTAATATAGGTGCCACCTCTAAAATTGGCAATGAAAGTATATTTTATCATGTATACAAAACTAATTCTTAGCGGCTAGATTCTTTTACCGGCATAAAATCATATCATATTTCAGAATAAAATTCTACAATTCAGAATTAAATTCTATTTTTGTGAAACTATCACACACTAAATGGTCATTATTTCTAAAAGTATACTTAACGACTTTTCCCAAAAGCATCCTGATGCTGAGAACGCTCTGACCAAATGGTACAATGAAGTAAAGGCTGCTGACTGGGGTAGTTTCAGTGATCTTAAAAAAACGTTTAATGCTACAGATGCCGTAGGCAATGATCGTTATGTATTTGATATCAGAGGCAACAACTATAGATTGATCGCATTGATCATTTTTAAGAAAAGAACAGTGTTTATTCTGTTTGTAGGCACTCATCAGGAATATGACAAGATTAATGCAGCAACGATAAGCTACAAAAAATAGGAATTATGAAATACAATATAGCATCGAAAAAAGCATATCATGAGACGATGGTAGCCATCTATGATCTAATGAACAAAGGTGAAGCCAACCTTAGCGAAACTGAATTAACCACATTGGCTGCGATGGCTGAAGCTGCGGAAGAATATGAAGATACTGTGCTGGGGTTAAAGCCCGGAAAAGAACCACAAACGATAGCGGCAATGCTGGAACAGAAGATGTATGAAAATAAAATGACTCAAGCGAAACTGGCAGAGACCCTGGGCCTCGGAAAATCAAAACTCTCGGAAATACTAACCGGTAAACGAAAACCCGATGTTCCATTTTTAAAAGCCGTTTATCAAAAATTGAATATTGACCCTGCTTTTCTATTGGATCATGCGTAAACGATGATGACTTATAAATTTAAGACGTTTTAAAGTTTTACTTTTACCCTCTTACTTCAAAGATACATGCTTAAAAAATACACTATACTACTGGCCGCACTGGCACTTGCTGCCTGCAAAGGCACCCCACCTAAAGGAAACAATATGGCTGCTACCTATGATACCAGTGCTGCAAAAGATATACACACCCAAAGCAATGCCGATAGCGTGGCCATCAGCCATCTGGACCTCAACATCAATGTGGATATGACGGGCAAGCGCATCAGCGGCTGTGCCGAATGGACTATAAACAACAGCAAGAATAAGGCTAAAGAACTACGACTGGATACCTATGACCTGACCATAGACAGCGTGAGCGTGGATGGTAAGCGAGTAGCGCATAGTCTGGACAATAAAGTACCTCACCTGGGCCGTGCCCTACACATACCTATCAGCGATAACAGCAGCAAGGTAATGGTGTGTTACCGCACAGGCGATAGCGCCCGTGCGCTGCAATGGCTGGACCCGCAGCAGACACACGACAAGAAACATCCTTTCCTGTACACGCAGTCAGAATCTATATACGCCCGCTCATGGATACCTTGCCCCGACGGGCCGGGTATACGCTACACCTACGATGCACGTATTACCGTGCCTAAAGGGCTGATGGCGCTGATGAGCGCAGAAAACCCGCAGCAGGTAAGCGATAGCGGTATATATCACTTTAAAATGGAGATTCCTGTGCCTGCCTACCTGATGGCACTGGCTGTAGGCGACATCACCTTTAAGAGCATTGACAGTCGCACAGGTGTATATGCCGAGCCGGGCATGATAGAAAAATCACGCTACGAGTTTGAAGATGTGGGCAAGATGGTGACCACTGCCGAGCATCTGTATGGCCCCTACCGCTGGGGCAGGTATGATATGATCGTGCTGCCACCGGGCTTCCCTATTGGCGGTATGGAGAATCCGCGCCTTACCTTCTGCACACCTACCATTATAGCCGGCGACCGCAGCCTGGTGAGCCTCATAGCCCACGAGCTGGCACACAGCTGGAGCGGCAATCTGGTGACTAATGCCACATGGAATGACTTCTGGCTGAATGAAGGCTTTACGGATTATTTTGAGCGCCGCATTACCGAGGCTATGGAGGGCAAAAGCTATTGCGATATGATGTGGGAACTGGGCTACCAGGACCTGGTAGATGAAGTAAAGTCAATAGGCCCGACCAGCAAAGACACCTGGCTGAAGCTGGACCTTGCAGGCCGCGACCCTGACGCCGGGCTTACGGACATACCTTATGAAAAAGGATCGCACTTTCTTAAACTAATAGAAAATACCGTAGGTCGTGAAAAATTTGATGTGTTCCTGAAAGGATATTTTGACGCACACGCTTTTAAAACCATTACTACGGAACAGTTCCTTGCTTATCTGGATGCTAATCTGCTGCATGGCGATACTGTGCTCATCAACAAGATCAATATCAAGGCATGGGTATATGGACCGGGTATACCGGCCAACTGCCCTCGCGCTGCACAAGACCGCTTTATGAAGGTAGATGCCGAAAGGGAAAAATTCCTGAAAGGCACAGCACCTGCCGAACTGGCTACTAAGGAATGGAGCACCCATGAGTGGCTACAGTTCCTGAGGAAAATGCCAGCCCTCACTACTGGACAAATGAAGCAACTGGACGACGCTTTTAAGTTCACCAACAGTGGTAATAGTGAGATCGCATTCTTATGGTTCATGACCTCATTGAAGGCAGACTACACACCGGCCTACCCCGCTATGGAAAAATTTCTGAGCAGCGTAGGCCGCCGGAAGTTCATAGAACCACTGTATGGTGAGATGATGAAATCACCAAAGCATGTGGAAATGGCCAAAACCTTATATAAAAAGTACAGGGGTAATTATCACCCCCTCGCGCAGGAAGGGCTGGACCATACCGTATCAGGAGCTGCTAGATAGTGCCCGGACCGGATGTAGCCAGTTCTGAACTTGTGCCATGGCTCTGTAACAGATTGCGCGCCGCGATCACTTCTTCCTGGGTGCCTTCTGCTATTACCAGGTATTCACCGCGCTTCAGCACATCGTTATAGCGTTTGGCATTATCGTCGCTCACGCCTATGCTGGATAGTACGCTGGCTATACCACCGCCTATAAGACCAAAGTCGAAACCTGCAATAGCGCCAACCAATGCACCTGCACCAAACAGAAAGCCCAAACCCGGTATGGCAAAAATACCAACCCCGGTAAGCACTCCTACCGCTGTACCCACTGCCACACCTGTACCCAGACCGGCTACATGTATGGGATTTTCGGGTATTACGTGCAGCTCTTCGTCTACTTTTTCTTTTTGGGTGAGGCCCATTATGGTCAGCTTATCAACGGCATAACCTGATTCTTTAAGCTTGATGACAGCGTCTACAGCTTCATCATGATCCTTATATATTCCTATTGTGGTATTCATAGCATAACATTTTTATAATTTGTTATAAAAAGCGTTCCACGAAAGGTGCAGGCTTATAAAAAGGGGTGAAAGAGCAAAAGAAGAGTAAGGTGGATATATTACCCTTTTAACTGATCGGCTAATTAACTTTTTAACGGACCAACCTTTTAACCGATTGCCTAAATAACTTACATTTACGTCCTAAAACAGAGAAACAACATGCAAGCGTGGAAAGACTACCAAGAGCAAAATAAAGACCGTTTTCTGAATGAATTACTCGACCTGCTGCGCATACCATCGGTAAGTGCAGACAGTAAATATAAAGGCGATGTGAGCCGCTGTGCTGATGCCGTAAAGGAGCACCTGCTAAAGGCCGGCTGCGACAAAGCGGAAGTATGCCCTACCGCAGGCCACCCGATAGTATATGGGGAGAAAATAATAGACGCGTCGCTGCCTACTGTGCTGGTATATGGCCACTACGACGTGCAACCTGCTGACCCGCTGAACCTATGGACAAGCGGGCCTTTTGAGCCGGTGATCAAAGATGGTAAGATATTTGCACGCGGCGCATGCGATGATAAAGGACAGATGTTCATGCACATAAAAGCGCTGGAAGTAATGGCCAAGACCAATACCCTGCCTTGCAATGTGAAGATAATGATAGAAGGCGAGGAAGAAGTAGGCTCCAGCAACCTGGGCAAATTCCTGGAGGACAATAAAGAAAAGCTGAAAGCTGACATAGTGCTGGTATCTGATACCTCTATGATCAGTATGGAACACCCGAGCATAGAAAGTGGTCTGCGCGGACTGGCTTATATGGAAGTAGAGGTGACCGGGCCTAACCGCGACCTGCACAGCGGTGTATATGGCGGTGCGGTGGCTAACCCTATCAACATCCTTTGCAAGATGATCGCCTCTATGCACGATGAGAACAACCACATCACCATACCTGGCTTCTACGATAAGGTACAGGAACTGACCGAAACAGAACGTAAGGCACTGAACAATGCACCGTTTGACCTGAAAGAATATAAAGAAGAGCTGGGTGTGAAAGAAAACTGGGGCGAGAAAGGCTACACAACACTGGAGCGCACCGGCACCCGCCCTACCCTGGATGTGAACGGCATATGGGGCGGCTACACGGGCGAAGGCGCAAAAACGGTATTGCCATCAAAGGCATTTGCCAAAATATCTATGCGCCTGGTACCTAACCAGAAATCGGACGAAATATCTAATCTGTTCGCCAAACACTTTGAATCAATAGCACCCGACTATGTGCAGGTAAAAGTGACGGCACACCATGGTGGTGAGCCGGTGGTGACGCCTACCGACAGCCATGCCTACAAAGCAGCAGAAAAGGCCATACGCACTACATTTGGCAAAGACCCTATACCTACCCGTGGTGGTGGCAGCATACCTATCATAGCCCTGTTTGAAAAGACACTGGGACTGAAAACAGTACTGCTGGGCTTTGGACTGGATAATGACAACATACACTCCCCTAACGAAAAATATGATGTAGCTAACTACTACAAGGGCATCGAGACCATCCCTCACTTCCACAAGTTTTTTGCGGAGAAGGCGTAGTTGTTTGATTAAAAGGTTAAATAGGGTAATAAGGCATGAGCTTTATTACCCTTTTGCTATATCAGCAGCTATAGCTTGCAGTCGTTAAACCACAAAAAAAAGCAGGCTGCAATATTGCAGCCTGCTTACCATGTTGAAATCAAAAAAAGTTATTGTTTCAGGAACTTGACTGTCCTTGATCCGTTGTCACCAGTAAGTGTGACATAGTAGATACCGGCAGGAAGAGCCTTTACATTAAGAAGTGTTTCTGTTGCAGCAAGCGGCTTTTGCATAACTGTCTGCCCTATAGTATTGTTCATGGTAATGACTGAGTAAGAACCCATGTTGATCTTAACGGTTACCGCATCTGTAGCAGGATTAGGGTAAATAGCTGCTTCAGGAGTGCTCATGGTCGCAATACCAGCGGGATAACCGATGATGTTGGTCACCTTGTTGGTCATGATCACGGGGTTGTAGTCGAAGTAGATACCTGCCTTGTTGTTGATAAGTGTTCCACCGGGCAGGCCGGTTTTGGCTTTCACATCAAATACGACCATACCCGTATTCTGACCCGGATGAGTAGCGTCCATGAGGTTGATATGCTGAAAATCGAACTTAACGATATTATGACCGGCAAAAGTGCTCAACGACATGTCTGTATGGGCTGACGCTGACACCAATTTGATCGTACTTATATCTACGTTATCAGACAGGGTATCCTGTACATGTATATTGAAAGCTGTATCATTACCTGTATTCTCAAAGCCGATCTTATACTCCAACTGTGTCCCGGCATATATATAGCCTTGTGGTGTTACTGCCTTTTCGTTCGGATCGAAAGAAGCGTGTACAGTATCGCAACGAATCAATGTATTGTTAGAAGGATGTACGTCCCCCGCAATTGGATCAACGATCCATGTACTATTTACTGTATCGCCTGCAGATGGGGTGCCTACCGGAGTGAAGTAAGCAATAAAACTGGTAGCGGATGCCGGCGATAGCGTGCCCACGTTGAAAGTAACAAAACCAGCGCCCGGTGCAGCTGTAACCGTAGACGGTGACACAGAAGCATAAGCGTACTTAGAGCTGTAATAAAGTGTAACTGTCGCCACCTGCGGTGTGCAGCCATAGTTCATCGCATAAACGTGTGAGCAGGCACCTGTAACACCCGGTGAAAACCAACCATATACAGACAGATCGAAAGAGGCTGTGTCGCAGATAAAGCCGAAACTGTGATAGCCGGCAGTGGTGCCTATAGTATCGTATACTATGCCTGATGTAGGGCAGGTGACCATGTAGCCAGCGGGTGGGGTAATGATCTTGAACTTATATATAGTACCCGTGGGAGCCGAGCCGCTGGCATCGTAATAAAATGATGTAGCGGTGATCGTATCGATGGCTACGCCTGCAGAATCTATCTCTATGGTGCACGGATTGGGCATGTAAGTGTCGCCGGCATCAAAAACACAATCGCTATTGTTATCTATGTATGAAGATATATGTATATAGTGACATAGGGTTACCGTGTCAGAATACGTCAATGTGTCTATGGGAACTCCGTTTAGCAGTAACACGGCATCTACCGTGTAGATACCCGCAAAGGCATACACATGATTAACGTAGACCCTTGTTGCCGTTGTACCGCCGTTAAAGAATGTATCCAGCGGCGAGGAGGTTCCGTCACCGAAGAAAACCTCTATTCTAAGGCCGGTGTCATAATTACTTGCTGAGAACCTGGTCGTTTGTGAATCACAGTTGGAAAACTGGATATGACCGTTGAGCACTATCTGCGCTTGGGTTGCAGAAACAGAAAAAAGCAAGGCCAGGAATAAGCAAATGTTTAAATATACTTTCTTTATCATAATAAAATATTTTAGTCCGTTTAGTATTAAGACACATATAATTATGTCATAGTTGGGTAAAATAATTAAAATAGCAAGAAAAAATATTTTTTAAATAATTTAAACTTTTAGTTTAAAATACTTTGCGAAATCTTTCGGACTTAAAAGTAGGACTAGTTACATACAAAAAATGGCTAAGACCGATCGGTCTTAGCCATTTGTACAAGTACAAACAAATTTATTTTTTCACAAATGAAATAGCATACGAGCTGCCACCTGCCATAAGCCTTACATAATACACGCCCGGCTGCTGTATAGCCAAAGAATAATGATGCTCGCCGGCAGCCTGCATCTCGCCGGCAACCTTAGTGACCATTTTACCTGACAGATCATAAACTTCTATACTCACATTCTGTGCCGTGTGCAGCTGATAAGAGACAACCGGTGAACCCTGAGCCGGATTAGGGTATACGGAAAATGCGTCTACTGTCACGCTGGTAAGTGCAATACCTGAAGTTGTTGCAGTGTCAGTGGTTAGCGTGTCAGCAGTTGAGCTGAACAAGCTAGGACTGCCTGAACATACCGTTTGCACATTATATTCATAAGTGGTAGATGGACTGAGACCAGTTACTGTTTTATAATTAGTGGCTGACGTAGCAGTGCTCCAGGTAGTGGTACCCACCGGACGATATTGGATGTTATAACCCACTGCGCCAACAACAGCTGACCAATAGACATAAGCCGATGTACCCGTAATTGCCGAATCTGCGATGCTGTCGGGTATGCCGCATGTGGCTGTCGCTGCATTCTCGTAAATAGTGACTATAGGTGCTGCATCGGGATAATCGCCGGTCTTGCCTCCATCCCCGTTCACCGCATTCAGCAACGAAAAGAAGGAAACGCTATCACTTGCGGGTGGTGGGGCTGTCCAGTAAAACTGAATAGAGTATTTATTGATGCCGGCAACATCCTGAGGCAATACTGCCGAATGCTCCACCACCGTGGTGGCTCCGCAACCAAAAGTGTGTATACTGCCAGCTAATGCAGTTAGGTATAGTGTAAGTGCCGGCCTGCGTATGGTTGCCCAGCACTGCTGAAACCATGAAACCGAAGCCAGGCAGGTTTGTAGTTACGCCGGTGTCATTACCCGTGAGGGTCACCAGGTAAGTTTGCAGGGCATTATACGTCGTTACAGGTAACATGGTGGTTGTATCCAACACTTGCAATTGAGCAATGGTCAGCGGATTATTACCACCATGGCAACTACTCGTCTGGCAGTGTCCTACAGCGCCTGTCGGGCTACCGGTAAGGTTGCCGTGGCCATGATGCGCTGCACCATCAATGTCGCTGCACAGCACAATATAGAGCATCCCTAAAAATGCGGTAAATACAAACAAATTCCTTTTCATACAAACATCTATACATTAAATGAACAATTCATATTAATGAGACTGCAAAAGAAGAGAAAAGAATGCGGGCAGAAAATTATCTGGTGTTATGGTTTGATTAATTAAAAATATCCGGCTATCCCTCAAGAGCATAAACGGCGACGTACTGCATAGCTGCACTATGCGTTTATCTCTACCAAATACTGTGTATCTTACGGACCAGACATGCACCAAAACATCAATAAAATAAAGCTGGGGTTGCTGGTGGCAGGGATGTTTCTATGCCTGCTGCAAATATGGCTGCCGGCATATTTCGTGACGGGCGATGGCGCATGTCACCTATATAATGCGCAGATACTGCATGACCTGTGGGGCCACAAAAATATGGATTACTACACCCGCTTCTATCAGCTTTTGTCTGCCCCCAACCCCAATTGGTTTACATCGGTATGCCTCACTTGCTTGCTGTTCCTCGCCAAAGGTGTCATTGCCGAGAAGGTATTCATTACGTTATACCTGTTCGTTTATGTGACTGGCTGCTACAGATTGCTTAACCGCCTGAGCGGTAATAACAGTTACTGGCCCGCAGTAGCCATAATTTTAGTTTTCAATCACCTGCTCACTAAGGGTTTTTACAACTTTTCGTTCAGCATAGCCTTCCTGTTATGGTTTATCGAGGTGTGGCTAGCTTACATGAGCAGGAGACAAATTAAACATCTGATACTGTTCATTCTGCTGTCGGTGATCACCTTTTTCGCGCACGGAATGGCCTTTGCAATAGCTTGTATGGCCTGCTATGCGCTTACCGTCTCGCATGTTCTCGCTGATAATAATAGTGGTAAAATAAAGACACTCATTCATGCGCTGCGGACCCTTACCCTGTGCCTTATACCCTGCCTGGCTCTGCTGGCGAAATTTGCATTCAGTACGGGTAAGGGTATAAGCATACCCCTAGCGCATAATGGCGGCGCGTTGGGTAACCTGATCCATTTTACCACCCTTATCAATTACAGCAACACCGAGGCTGCATATTCGCTAATAACGGCGATCGTATTGGTCGCATTATTCATTGCAGGTGTAGTATGCAGATCATGGACAGGACGAAAACTACATCAGTATGATGGCTTGCTGTTGACATGGGCCGTGGTATTGTTCGTCTACGTATTCTTCCCAGATAATATCTTCGGCCAGGGCGCAATGCTGATCAACCTGCGCATGCAATTGTACGTATTTGTCTTTATGTGCCTTTGTATTGCTTACCTGCCCATAAACAGAAGTATGCTAAATGCAGGTGTGGCTGTGTTGTTATTATGCTTTGCGGGCAACTGTATTGCCCGGATACCTACGGCGGTTACTGCAGGCAGGGCAGAAGCTGATGTGATGGGAGCAGAGCAATATATAAAACCCTACTCCACAGTCCTGACAATGACCTTTGCCTACCAGGGCAAAGACAAAAACAATAAAGATATCAGTGACAGGCAGTGGATCTTTTGCCATCCAGCCAACTACGTAGGTGCCGCAAAACCACTTATAATGCTGGATAACTATGAAGCGAATATGGGTTATTTCCCGCTGATATGGCAGTATAATGTAAACCCATATGTTCACCTGGGGCATGCAATAGAAGGTATGGCCGAAGATGCCAACATCAGTGACTACTCAAATAAAACAGGTGTAAAAATCGACTTTATAGTGATGTTCTGCTTTGACAGCAGCGCCTTGCAAAATCAAAAGTTTGCCGCTGTTTATAAGGAGGTACAAACCCTGTATCATGTAGTATATACCTCACCCGCAAAGCGCACAATATTGTATGAATTGAATCAGTACAAATAAAGATCAGGGTTCTGGCGGCAATCACAACCATACCCTCACCCCCGCCATCCAGTTAACACCCGGCATAGGGCGGTAGCCTACTACGCTATATTGCTGGTTCCAGATATTGTTGCACTGAGCAGATAGCTGCACTGGGCGCGCACCTAGTTTAGCGTTGTACATCAGCTGCAGATTGCCCGTATTATAGGGTTCCAGCCATTCAGATTCATCGGTCACGGTAAAGCGATAGCCGGTGTAAGTATGGTTGTAGTTCACATACAAACGGCCGTGGGTAAAACCAATATTCAGCTGCCCATTGTAGCGTGGCGTATAGGGTATCTGCTTCCCTATGCTGCCATCATTCTGAATGTTGCTTTTTACGGTAGTAGCCAGCGTATAGGCGGTGTTCACACCGGCGTGCAGCGTCCATTTATCGATTCGGTATTCCACCTTATTTTCCGTCTCTGTGCCGCGGCTGTGCACCTCAGCAATGTTGTGCGGCGTCCATATGGCGCTGCCCAGCCATATGATCCAGTCCTGTATGTTACGGTTGAATACCGAAACATCGTGATGCAGCATAAATCGCCCCCAAGTAAGGTCAACAGCATACCCCGCGTCCTCATTCCAGCCCTGCTCCGGCTTCAAAGAAGGGTTGCCACCGGGGTAATAATAGAGCTCATTAAGTGTAGGCGTGCGGTATGTTCGCTGCACATTGGCGCGCAACAGCAACCAATGTGTGAGTGTATATGACGCATCGGCTCCCGGTAAAAGGATACTACTACCGTTTATGGTCTCCCCTCTTACATTGGCAGCTATATTCAGCTTGTCCTTAAGCAGCTTTATATCGTATGCTGCTGCCACCGCAACCCTGCTCTGGTGCTTTGTTTCATGGGTAAAGGGCACCGTCATCCACGATAGCTGCACGGGCACAAATACCAGCAACTGCCCTGCCTTGTTCCACCTGTGCCGCCAGCCTGCTTCCTGGTAATACTGGTATGCGACGCTTACCGTGTGCAGCAATACTTCAGTATCATCATACCTTATATCATCCCTGATCAATGATGAGCGGGCATACCAGGCACCATGATCTGCCTTTTTATCCCAGTCCAGCAGCAGCCTCAATGAGCCGTCCACCTGCTTTTTCACCGAATAGGACTCGTAAGTGGTAGGCGGTATTTCCCTGTTATAATCCTGGTACCAGGCAAATAGACCTATTGTACTTTGATCTCCTGACTTATATACCGCATGCAGCAATACAGAGCCACTCTGCAGCCTGCTGTTACTCATGTCTTGTGCTTTACCGCTGGCATCTGTATAGGCATAGTTATTAGCTGCGGTTTGCCCCATTGCCTTTACCGATACGTACCACTTCCTACCGGACGCAGCAGCACCAATCCCCGCAGCATATTGCCCGAAACTGCCTGTGGCTGCGTTGAGCGAGATAGTATGCTTCCCGCTTTCAAATGAAGGCTTTTCACTTTCTAACAACAGTGCCCCACCCACATTACCACTACCCCATAGCGCCGCCGAGCCGCCATACACCACATTTACCCGCGACATAAGCATTACGGGCAGCGTACTCACGTCAGCCACGCCAAGGGCTGCATTCTGTATAGGCACCCCATTCCACAGCACCTGCGACTGTGCCGATGAAGCCCCGCGGAAACTTAGTGTGGATAAAGCATTGAATCCATAAGACTTGATAAAAACAGGCACCTGCTGCGCTAATAAATCACCCACACTTTGCATGCGATATTGTTGCAATGTAGCCGTATCTATGCTGGTTACCTTCTGTCCCGGTGAGAATTCATTCACCTTCACGTCACCGGTCACATTATGCTTACTCTTCACGTCAACCTCTTTCAGGGTATCTACCACCTTCTGAGCATGCACTATGCCTGTAAAAAGGCAAATACGCATAATAAAAATAATAAATATTAAGACAAAACAGCGTGGCATTAAACGAAGGTAATATGTTTTATAAAGAAGTTACAAACACTCTGAAAAATGGAAAAACCAATAGCCGTGCGGGGTCTGAATTTTACCCCCAAGGTTATGCACACCCTGTTAAAAACTTGCCCCCGCAAATGGGCGATTCTGCTTCTATATTTGCTTAAGGTCGTTCGATTGACTTTTGATCAGTTCATCAAAATTTAACACGGGACATAGTACACATGCAAAGCAATGAACTTTTACTGAGAGAAAACAAGGATCGCTTCGTCATCCTGCCTATTAACTATCCCAAGATATGGGAGATGTATAAGAAGCACGAGGCCAGCTTCTGGACCGCCGAGGAAATAGACCTGGGGGATGACATCAAGTTCTGGAATAACCTGAACGATGGTGAGCGTCATTTCATCTCGCACGTATTGGCTTTCTTTGCCGCAAGTGATGGCATCGTGAATGAGAACCTGGCTGTGAATTTCATGAGCGAGGTGCAACTGCCTGAGGCACGTTGCTTTTATGGTTTCCAGATCATGATGGAGAACATTCATTCAGAAACCTATGCATTGCTCATTGATACCTACATCAAAGACCCTGTAGAGAAACATCGCTTGTTCCATGCTATTGAAACGGTACCTGCTGTAAAGAAAAAATCGGAGTGGGCACTGCGCTGGATACAGCAAGGCACTTTTGCCGAGCGCCTTGTGGCATTTGCAGCCGTGGAAGGTATCTTCTTCAGCGGCAGCTTCTGCTCTATCTTCTGGTTGAAGAAAAGGGGACTGTTACCCGGCCTTACCTTCAGCAATGAACTCATCAGCCGCGATGAAGGGTTGCATTGCGAATTTGCGTGCCTGCTGTACAGCATGTTGTCTGAGAAATTATCGCAGACACAGGTATACGACATCATTGGCGAAGCAGTGAGAATAGAAAAAGAGTTTATCTCTGAAGCACTCCCGGTGGACCTGATCGGTATGAATTCAAAACTCATGCAGCAGTACATTGAGTTTGTGGCAGACAGGTGGCTCGGTGAGTTAGGCTATGCCAAGATGTTCAACGCAACCAACCCATTCGACTTTATGGAGATGATCTCCCTGCAGGGCAAGACCAACTTCTTTGAGAAGAGAGTTGGCGACTACCAGAAGTCAGGTGTATTGTCAGGCGGCAAAGACGATCAGACGTTTTCACTCGAAGAAGATTTTTAGTAGCAGTATCAAAAGACCAAGACGACTTACAACTAACCTCTAAATACCAAGAATATTATGTTTGTTATAAAAAGAAGCGGAAAAAAAGAAAGCGTAAAGTTTGATAAGATAACGGCTCGTATCGAGAAGCTATCTTACAGCCTCAGCCCTTTCGTTAACGCAATAGACGTTGCCAAGAAAGTGATAGAGGGCATCTACGAAGGTGTACCTACCACTGAGCTGGACAACCTTGCGGCAGAAACAGCGGCATCGCTCACCACCAAGCACCCGGACTATGCATTGCTGGCCAGCCGCATAGCTATCAGCAACCTGCATAAGAATACGGTAAAGTCTTTCTCAGATACCATGCGTATGCTGTATGACTATACCGACAACACTACAGGTAAGAAATTGCCCCTCATTGCAGATGACGTAATGGCGATCATAGAAGCTAATGCAGAGATATTAGATAGCTCTATCATCTACGACCGCGACTTCGGCTTTGACTATTTCGGCTTCAAAACACTGGAAAAATCTTACCTGCTGAAGGTAAATGGCAAAATAGTGGAGCGCCCGCAGCACATGTATATGCGTGTGGCAGTAGGCATTCACAAAGACGACATTGACGCAGTGATCAAAACTTACAACATGATGAGCGAGCGTTGGTTCACCCACGCTACGCCTACCCTGTTCAATGCGGCTACACCAAAACCACAAATGTCTTCCTGCTTCCTTCTCACTATGAAGGATGATAGCATAGACGGCATCTACGATACACTGAAACAAACTGCCAAGATATCGCAGAGCGCAGGTGGTATAGGCCTTAGCGTGCACAACGTGCGTGCCACAGGCAGCTACATAGGCGGTACCAATGGCACCAGCAACGGTCTTGTACCTATGCTGCGCGTATTCAACGATACCGCACGCTACGTAGACCAGGGTGGTGGAAAGAGGAAAGGTGCATTTGCTATCTATCTTGAACCTTGGCATGCAGATGTATTCGACTTTCTGGACCTGAGAAAGAATCATGGTAAAGAAGAGAACCGCGCCCGCGATCTGTTCTATGCCCTGTGGATACCGGACCTGTTCATGAAGCGTGTCGAAGACAATGGCACATGGAGCCTCTTCTGCCCTAACGAAGCACCGGGCCTGCATGAGTGCCACAGTGCAGAGTTTGAAGCACTGTATACCCGCTATGAGCAGGAAGGCCGTGCCCGCAAGACGATCAAAGCACAAGACCTTTGGTTTGCCATTATAGACTCTCAAATAGAAACAGGAACACCATACCTGCTGTATAAGGATGCAGCTAATAGCAAGAGCAATCAGCAGAACCTGGGCACTATAAAGAGCAGTAACCTGTGCACAGAGATCATCGAGTACACCAGCCCTGATGAGGTGGCTGTTTGTAACCTCGCATCTATCGCATTGCCGCGCTTCATCAGCGAGGGTAAGTTCGACTTCGACAAACTTTATGAAGTGACTTACCAGGCTGCGCAGAACCTGAACCGCATCATTGACAATAACTACTACCCCGTAGAGGAAGCGCGCAATTCTAATATGCGTCACCGCCCTATAGGACTTGGTATACAAGGCCTGGCAGATGCATTTATCCTTCTGCGCCTGCCATTTGAAAGTGACCTGGCCAAGACGCTCAATAAGAACATTTTTGAGACCATTTACTATGCAGCTATGGTGGCAAGTAAGGATCTGGCTAAGAAAGATGGCGCTTACGAAACTTTTGCAGGCTCACCGATATCAAAAGGTATCTTCCAGTTTGATATGTGGGGTGTACAACCATCTGATCGCTACGACTGGAACGCACTGCGTGCCGAGATCAAACAATACGGTGTGCGCAACTCACTGCTGGTAGCGCCTATGCCTACTGCATCTACCTCACAGATACTCGGCAACAACGAGTGCTTTGAGCCATACACTTCCAATATCTATACCCGCAGGGTATTGAGCGGCGAGTTCATTATTGTGAACAAACACCTGCTGAAGGACCTCGTGAGCCTGGGCTTGTGGAACAATGACATGAAGAACCGCATCATTGCGGCTAACGGATCGGTACAGAACATTAACGAGATACCTGCTGACATAAAAGAACTGTACAAAACAGTATGGGAAATAAAACAGCGTAACCTGATAGATATGGCTGCCGACAGGGGCGCTTACATCTGCCAGTCTCAATCGCTTAATCTGTTTGTAGACAATCCTACCTCATCTAAACTCACCTCTATGCACTTCTACGCATGGAAGAAAGGACTGAAGACAGGCATGTACTACCTGCGCACACAGGCTGCTACTCAAGCGGTACAGTTCACCGTAGAAAAGCAAGCCAATAACGATATAGAGCCGCTGACACCGGAATCTGCAGCAGCTATACAGCAAAATGACATTGATAGCATAGAGACCACCTTTAATGATGGCGCTGTATGCACCATGCAGGAAGGTTGTGTTACCTGCAGCTCATAGTTTTTGTACTTACCCATAAAGTCAGAGCAGCCCCGAATTTCGGGGCTGTTTTGTTTAGTGACCATGCTTTTTGACATTCGTACGCATTTCTTATTTTTATAACAGAAGACAACTATGTCCACCGAACAAGAAGTAACCACATTTCTGGCACAATATGATGAGGCCGTATGTGACCTGGCCATGCAGGCGCGTGCGCTCTTATTCAAGTCGCTGCCGGACGTACAGGAAGAAGTAGATCTAACGGCCAAAATACTAGGCTATGGTTATGGACGTAAATATGCGGAAACCATATGCACGCTGATACTATCAAAGAAGGGATTAAAACTGGGTTTTTACCGTGCAGTAGACCTGCCCGACCCCGAAAACATATTAGCAGGGACAGGCAAAGTACACAAGTATGTAGTGATAAGTGATGAGACGCTGCGGTCAAAAGCCCTTAAAAATATGCTCGCTGCGGCACACAAAGCTTATAAAGAAAGAATGGGCAATTAAGTAACTTTAAATGATGAAGAGGTACCTGTTAGCCATCATATCATTAGCTCCCGTCTTACTGGCGATAGGTACTGCCTGCTCGGTAACCAATCACAGATACTATACTAATTGTGACGATGGTAAGATGACCGGGCTCAGCAAACGCATACCCCTAAATGGTTACTATTCTTATCAGACCACTTACCACCGGAGGAAGCCTGAACCACGGGAAGGGAGCCTTGCCATGCAGGAATACCTTTTGAACCAGGACAAAGATATATTTCACGCCGTTGTTTTTTATGAGGACGGTACCGAGTGCGCAGCATCAAGCTATTTCAACTCCGACAAACCGGCACAAAGGATCAATAATGCGGGCGGAGAGAATATTGGCCCTATGTCTTGGGGGCGCTACCGGATCACCGGCGACACTATCAAAGTCCAGTTTCTTATGAACAAAGAATATGCGAATACTGTGATAGCAGAAGATTGGTACCGCATTAATAAGGATGCCACCATATCTTACATTGCCGAAGTATTCCATCAGCATCCACGAAGCAGAGAATTTTACGATGAGAATGGTTTCTCTAAATATATCCCCCAAAAGGAACCGTGCACTTTTACGCCCACAGCGGTAAAGCCTGATTCCATGCTGAGTGCACTAAGGGGTAAAAAGTGGTATAAATGCCGCTAGGGCTTTATCACAATAGGTATGCCTACGGGTGTATGTGCATACAGATCATCCAATTCTTCATTGTTCAGGGCTATGCAGCCATTGGTCCAGTCGGCCATGCGGTGAAAGCGGCCGTACCATGCCTGGGAATCTTTTAGCCCGTGTATCTTAACATCGCCACCCGGCGGCTTACCAATGCTCTTGGCATGAGCTATAGCAGCAGCGTCGGGGTATGATATACCCAGGTTCTTATGATAAGCGCTATTGGGGTTCTTGGCATAAATGGTGTACGTTCCCTCAGGTGTTTTCTTATCACCCTCATATTCTTTAGCCCCCACAGGCACCCGGCCAAGGGCAATGGTGAATATTTTAACCACTTTACCATTGGCATAGGCGTACAGCTCGTGCTTAGATTTGACTACCTCTAATCTATCAATAATTACTCCCGCCCCTATTGGCTTATAGGGATAGAAATAAAATACGCCAAACCCCGCCGGTACGGTAACAAGACAAAGCAAAAGAAACCACTTGAGGAGGCGCATATGGTGCAGTAAAATTAATCAACACCTGAGATAAAAATAAGGTGCATTACTGCCGCATTTACTAATTTCATCTTAAAACTACTTTACCCCCAGTTACTATTATCTCTTGTAAGTATTGCGGGTGTCGTAGTCATTCCACCACTCCCTCTTGATCTTGCCCCATCTGTAAGAAAATGGCAGTACAGCAAAAGAAAGATTCAGGTTAGACTTACCAGTGAGTTTAAAGGGTCCGTCGGTAATGCTGGCGAGGTTCTTAGACTGATCTATCAGCGGCACATCGCCAAAGGAGAAGAAAGCCCTTAGTTTAAAACAGGTACGGAAATAAAATGATGCTTCTGCTTTTACATATGGATTTACTCCAAAGTTAACGCCTGCGCCACCCGCAGCCGAGCTAAGGTTGGCACTCTCCAGAATGGTGATGTTATACTGCGGCATAACGCCCGCACCCATAGAAAAACCAACGTGTGTATGGCGACTTGCCACAGCATCCGTACCAAATTTATAGTCAAGCCCTATCGGCAAAGCATATTGCTCAGTAAGCCCTGTCAGATCGGTAGAGCCCGTGGTAGTGGTGAAACTGCCATCCAGGTTATAAGCCTGGTTGAGGCTACCCCATATGAATTCATTGATCATCAGGTGTATGCTGATGGCCAGCGAGCTGGTCTTACCGAACCGGTAAATAGGAATGGACGTGCCTGTAGATACACCAAAACCAACCTTGGCGGTCATGTTTTTCGTAACTGAAGTATCTCTTAAATATCCTCCTGAATTATCATAGACCGGGATGGTGCCTGTGAACTGCCCGGTAGCCATTACATAACTATACCCTAGCTCATAGCGAGAGGAATTACCGAAGAAAAGGAATGGGTTGGAATAAAAGCCAAACTGGCCAAAGCTTATGTTCGGCACGATCAGTAAAGCAAGAACAATCAATAACTTAGGATATATATTCAACTTCATAAGGGTATAATTTAATTACGCAAAAATATATAAAAACGTTAAATTTCAAAGAGCATACCAACTTATTTATGCTCCATTCACCAATTGCTAAAAATACAATGGTAGTGCTGTTCTTTTTGTTTATACTTTTGCAATAATTATTAAACAAAATAGACCGCACCAAAAAACGCACCGCCGGCGTTTCACTTTAATTAACCATAAAAATGACATTATTGTTAAGGCAGGCACAATAAAGGATAACTTAGATAGTTTACACACCAATACATAAATCACACGATTTGGAACCGATACTGGAAGTAAAAGACCTCACAAAATCTTTCAAGACATTCAAAGCTGTAGATAATTTATCTTTCGCCATACAGCGTGGCGAGGTATATGGTTTTCTGGGGCAAAACGGCGCCGGGAAAAGTACCACCATGCGCATGGCACTTGGCCTTATCTTTCCCGATAGCGGCAGCATCTTTATCAACGGTAATGAATTTAATAACAGCCGCCGGCACCTGCTGAAAAGCATAGGTGCTATCATAGAGCGCCCGGATATGTACGGCTACCTATCGGGTTGGGATAACCTGAAGATGTTTGCCACACTGAGTGGTGGTAACATACCCGCGACGCGCCTGCATGAAGTGCTGGAAATAGTGGGCCTGAAAGGCAGGGAAAAAGACAAGGTCAGCGCCTACTCGCAAGGCATGAAGCAGAGGCTGGGCATAGCCATAGCCATGGTGCACCAGCCTGACCTGCTGATACTGGATGAACCTACCAATGGCCTGGACCCACAGGGCATAGCCGAGATGCGCTCGTTGATCATATCACTAAGCAAAGATCACGGCAAGACCATAATGATATCCTCTCACCTGCTGTACGAAATAGAGCAGGTAGCCACCAATATGCTCATCATCAATAAGGGCAGAAAGGTAAGTGAGGGGCCCGTAAAACAACTCCTGAATCCTGACGACACACTCACAGAAGTACAGATAACCGCCGATAGCGCGATAGCTGCGCGCATCAGCAGCTCACGCTGGCAGCCATATGCCGAAAATATCACCGCTACCCTGCTCACTTTCAGGATGAACCCCTCGCTGACACCTGAGCTCAATAAATGGCTGGTAGAAAACAATGTCGCAGTACAAAGCATCAGTTCCAAACACTCATTCGAAACTTACTTCTTAAATATTACCCATGATACAGCTACTGCGAATTGAGTTGTTTAAAATATTCAAAAGGCCACGCACCTACATTAGTTTTGGTATCGTCACGGCTATTACTTTCGTTATTCAGCTGGCCATGCTTTCCGATGGCAAATCATTCGTAGGCTTTGCACTGCAAGGCATCAACGAACAGTTCGATATACATGGCAACATACTGAACGGTTACCTGGTGGCGTACATCATCCTGCAATCACTATTGATACATATCCCGCTGCTTGTAGCCCTCGTAGCAGGCGATACATTGGCAGGCGAGGCAAACCTGGGCACGCTGAGGCTTATCCTCACAAAGCCCATAAGCCGTGCACAACTGGTCATGGTCAAATTTACGAGTAGCTTTATCTACACTGTTTTGCTTATCGTGTGGCTGGCTATCGTGGCATTATTCCTGTCTTTACTGCTCTTTGGTAAGGGCGATATGATCAACCTCAAAAGCGACGCCTTTGTAATGCTGCTGCAAAATGATGTAATGTGGCGCTACGCAGCTGCATTCATATTCGCAGTGCTGGCTATGACCACTATAGCATCTATGTCTATGTTCTTATCCGCGTTTGCCGATAATTCCATAGGTCCTATCATGTCCACCATGGGTATAGTGGTGGTGCTTACTATACTTTCTAATCTTGAACTGCCCTTGTTCAACCTCATTAAACCCTACCTGTTTACCACCCACATGATAGGCTGGAAGGGCTTTTTTGACGACCCTGTGCCTTACTCAGCCATTTATAAATCGGCAGGTGTGCTGGTCTTATACACCATAGGCTTTATTACAGCCACCATATTTTACTTCAATAAAAAAGACATTAAATCATGAGAAAATATATCTCCTTATTGCTCGTTCTTATTTTACCTTTTTCTGTCCATGTTCATGCTGCCGAGGCATCAGCACTATTTGAGTCGCTGCGCCACAAAGTGCTGTCGGTAAAAGACTATACTGCCGATGTAAAGATGAACATCAACGTTACCTATATGCGTATCCCGCAGCTCAAGGGTACACTCTACTTCAAAAGCCCCAACAAAATGCGGCTGGAGCGAAACGGAGGCCTGTCTATACTACCTAAGAAAAACATCAACCTTACACTCAGCAACCTTATACCTACCGGCAATGTCACCGTTATAGAGGTGGGCACAGCCATGATAGGCACCAAAAAAGTAAGGGTACTTAAAGTGATACCTGAGGACGAAAAAAGCGACATCATCCTCACCAAGATGTGGGTAGATGAGCATGACCTGCTGGCCCTGCGCACAGAGACCACCACCCGCAATGACGGCACCGTGATCATGGACCTGGAATATGCCAATTATATGAGCTACGGCCTGCCCGACAAGGTAACCATATACATGGATCTGAAAGACTATAAGCTACCCAAGGGTGTGACCATGGACTACAACAATGAAACCGCCACACAACAACCTAAGGACAAGAAAAACCAGAAAGGCACCATCAAGATCACCTACCTGAAGTATGACATCAACAAAGGGCTGAGTGACGCCATTTTTAATAAGGCGGATAAGGAATAGAAATTTAAACTGCTCAGACCTATGTTATACAGCGGTGGCAAGGCTCTAAGCCGTACCACCGCTGTTTTCACAATGTTTTGTATGTAGATTTAATCAATAAAAAAATGTAATAACAATTACATTATGAATGCTATCGAAAAAGATGACAATGACTATACCAATGAATTCAAAGCAGACGTTGACAGTCGTTATGAAGAATATAAGAATGGAGGCTTGCTGATAAGTGAGGAAGAAGCAAACAAACGAATTAACTCATTTCTCTCCTCTAGTACAAAAATCCCATCTTACCCATCTGGTAGTCGCGCATAGCCTCAAGTATCTCTGTCTGTGTATTCATCACAAATGGTCCATGGGTTACCAGTGGCTCGTTGATAGGCTCGCCGGCCAGCAGCAGCAGTTGGGCATCTTCAAATGCATTGATGGCTATAGCGCCGTCTTCAGCCTTAAATACTACCAGTGAGTGTTGGCCCGCACTGCGGCTCTCATTAATGTTCACCGTACCTTCCAGCACATATACAAGCACATGGTTATTTGCAGGGAATTTATAGCTAAAGTCGCTGCCCGCTTTCATGTTCAGCATGGCTGTAAACACATCAGACTTTGCCGGTCCTTTTTTATCCTGATATTTGCCTGACACCAGCCTCAGTGTCGCCCCGTCTTTTTCCACAGTCACGATCTCATCACGTGTGAGTGGCTGATAAGAAGGCGCTTTCATCTTCTCAGCTGCAGGCAGGTTCACCCACAGTTGCACTCCTTGAAACCTTCCACCTTTTTCTGCAAACTCTCTGCCCGCTTTTTCGGCATGTATGATACCCCTCGCCGCGCTGATCCATTGCACCTCATTGTCACCTATTACTTTGGTATTACCCAGCGAATCATTATGCTCTACTGCCCCGCTATAGATGTAGGTAATGGGCATAAACCCGCGATGCGGATGTGGCGGCACATCAAAATTGTTGTGCCCCGGCTCCATTATAAAATCAAAATGATGTAATAGGATAAAAGGACTTACCTGCTCCAAACCTACAATAGGCAATGGCTGCCTTACCTGTGCCGATCCCATATCCACCAACGGTGCATTAATTATTCTTTCTATATCTCTGTACATAATTTCCTTTTTCCGACGCAAAGTTAGTCATACCCGCACTATAGCACCCTATATCACCTTTGACAAAAGCTATAAAAAGCCTTCATTTCCCGGGGGGCTAAAATGCTAAAAACTTTAACGATACTCCCTGTCTGGCGCATGAAGATGTGGCATCGATATCAGGAACGTTGATTGAATAAAGTATATTAAGTTGGATAGTAATTTTTCATTTATGCAAGGGGCAAAATGCGCGAATAGTGAGCCATTTAAAGACTTTTGCAACGAAGCAGAAATGGAAAAGAACAGATAAATGAGTATACTTTATTCGATTATCGTTCCTTACCTTTGGTCGCGGTCAATTATCGCCGCCTTTATACGATGAAAAAAAACATTGCTTTGCTTGCAGGCGGCTATTCCGGTGAATTTGTCATCTCTATCAAAACGGCAGAAACTATTGAAAAAAGCCTGAATAAGGAACTCTATAATATCTATAATATCATCATTACCAAAGATGAGTGGTATCATGAGCACGCCGGCAAAAAAATAGCGGTAGACAAGAATGATTTTTCACTGCAGGTTGATGGCAGCAAGGTAACTTTTGACTGCGTATTCATCGCCATGCATGGCTCACCGGGTGAAGATGGCCGTGTACAGGGCTACCTGGACATGCTGCAAATACCCTACACTACCTGCAATTCCATCGTATCGGCGCTCACTTTCAACAAAAGCTATTGCAATAAGGTAGTGAAGGCTTTCAATGTGGTCAACATCGCTAATTCAGTGCACCTCATCAAGGGCGAGACTTTTTCAATGGGTGCCATACTGGATCAGCTTAAACTGCCGGTATTCGTAAAACCAAATGAAAGCGGCAGCAGCCTCGGTGTAAGCAAGGTAAAGAGCGTGGAGCAATTGCTCCCGGCTATAGAAAAGGCTTTCGGAGAAGATAATCAGGTGCTCATAGAGGAATTTATTGAGGGCCGGGAACTGACCATCGGCGTGTACAGGGTCGATGGCCATCTGCACGCGCTGCCGGCTACCGAGATCGTGAGCAAGAATGAGTTCTTTGATTACGAGGCCAAGTATACGCCCGGTGTAACCAACGAAATAACGCCTGCACAGATAGACAATAACCTTAAAGAGCAGTTGGAAAACAAGGCGATGTACATATACCGCCATCTCAACTGCCGCGGCGTGGTGCGCATGGACTTTATACTGGAGCGCAGTTCTAACAAACTGTTCTTCCTCGAGGTAAATACCATGCCGGGTCAAAGCGAGAACAGTATTGTGCCACAGCAGGTTAGGGCTGCAGGGCAGAACCTTACCGATTTCTATGGCGCCATACTGGAAGACTGCCTCAAAAACAACAGGCCTTAAATATATACAGAAATAATACCTTACTTTTATCTGAGATAGTCCTTTATGCAGGAAGAAGTTAAAAAGTCCTTTTGGTTCAATTTATTGCTGGTGCTGGGGGTGTTCTCAGTCATCTATATCCTGTTTTTTCTGGAACTGGGTTGCTTTACTCACCATGGCGAAGCCATCCTGATACCCAATGTGCGTGGCAAAAACATGGATGAAGCGGTAAAAATGCTGAGTGAAAAGCACTTTGACGTCAAGATTGACTCTACGTTCGACCCTTCAGTTAAAGCGCTGGTGGTGTTGAAACAGGTACCTGATTCGGGATCTATTGTGAAGTCGGGGCGCGTGGTGATGATAACGGTAAACAGCATTACCCCGCTGCATGTGCCTATGCCTAACCTCGTAAACCTGTCTTACCGCAGTGCCGAAACCTTGCTCAAGAACAACAAACTCTTCATCGGCGATACGTCTTATGTACCTGATATTGCCCGTGGCGCTATTAAGGAGCAACGCTACAAAGGCGAGATCATAAGGCCCGGTGATATGATAGCTCAGGGCAGCAAAATAGATCTGGTGATAGGCAATGGCCTGGGTAATACCGAGTGGGAAGTCCCCGAGGTTACGGGCCTGAGTATGGATGAGGCTACAGCCATCATTAATCAGTTCAACCTGATACCTAATACCGTAGCCAAGGAAGGTGATGCTATCAGCGACACGTCTATGGCCACCATTATCGACCAGAATCCGAGAGCGTATACCGATGATGGTAAGCGAAACCATATAAAAATGGGTGATGTGATAGACCTGATTATCTCACAAAATCCTGCTCCGGGAGACATACACAACAATACAAAGCAGGATCCTGACGTTAACGTTAAAAAAAACATAGACGAAGACAAGTGAAAACGGCTAAAACGATAACGCCTCTGCTTACCCTATGCTTCTTGCTGCTTGCCTGTATAGCACCGGGGCAGGAACGCACAACCTCTCTGCAATACAATCCACAACTACGGGCAAAGCAAAAAGGTAACGCACTGGGCAAAAAAACAAATACTACAGTAGTGCTCAACCTGCCCTTTTTCGAGGATTTTACAGGTTACTATACGTATCCCGATAGCACTAAGTGGACAGACAACCATGTGTTTATCAACAATACCATGTGCGTGAACCCAGTAAGCAGGGGGGTAGCCACTATGGATGTACTCAACGATGTGGGCTACCCCTGGGACCCATGGGGTTCCGAAGGCATACGCCAGTGCGACAGCCTCACCTCACAGCCTATCAATATGAGTTTGTCGCTGGTGTCGCCGGCAGATAGCGTATACCTCAGCTTCTTTTATCAGCCGCAGGGCAATGGCTTCTACCCGCTTCCGCAAGATTCCCTGATGCTCATGTTCCGTACCAAATATGGTGGCTGGGAGAAGATTTGGGAGATACAAGGCAGCTCGCAGCAGCCTTTCCAGCAGGTAATGATACCTATTACCGACTCTCTGTACTATTCCGATACCTTCCAGTTCCGGTTCATTAACCTTGGGTCGCTTAACCTGAGCGATGCTATATGGAACCTCGACTACATAAGGCTGAACAAAAACCGCTCATATACCGACACAGCTGTTTCCGATGTAGCTTTTACCAGCGACCCCACTCCATTGCTCAATGATTATTACTCCATGCCTTACAGGCAGTTTCTCGCTAATCCTACATCTGAAACAGCACTCCAGTATTACGACAGCATACATAATGCCACCAATGCTCCACAACCACTTACTTATTGGTTCACGGCCAGGGCATTAAATACCGGAACTACCTTACAGCCTCCCGTATCATCTACGCCACTGTCCAATGCCTATAGTGTGCAGCAACAGAGCAACACAGCATACACAACCACCATACCACTGACAGGCATACATGACCGCGTGGTATTTGAAAATAAATACTATATAGAGTCTACTACAGCTACAGGCCCCACGGACAATGATACCATACTACACGATCAGGTGTTTGATAACTATCTGGCTTATGACGATGGTACTGCCGAGCAGGCTTACTACCTCAATCTCTACCCTACTCAGCCGGGTATGCTGGCTATAGAGCATCACCTGAATACCGATGATACCATGCAGGGCATGGCCATATACTTTGGCCGTGAGGTTCCCGGCTCTGTCAGCGAGGTATTTACGCTGATGGTCTATTCTTCCCTCGCAGGTGTCAACGGCGGCACATCTGATGACACATTGCTTACACAGCAATTGTGCTCACCTGGTTTTAAAGATACCGTTAATCATTTCTGGGTATACAAGTTCGACAGGCCACTACCTATGCATGCAGGCACCTTTTATGCCGGCACGCTGCAGCCTGCAGACTTTGGCAGCGATAGCCTGTACTTTGGCTTTGATGTCAACCGCCGCGGTGGTAACCATGCTTATTATAATGTATTGGGCTCATGGAACCCGTCACTGCTGGCGGGGGCTATAATGATCAGGCCTTTATTTGGGCAGACCATCATATCCAGCCACGTTACCGATGTGTACACCAAACAGCCAGACTGGCAGGTAACCCCTAACCCAGCCACCGACAGGCTCAACTTTACCTTTAAGAATGATGTGCAGGCCACTTACCATATGCTCAACATACAGGGCCAACCTGTAATGAGCGGCGAGGTAACCAGCGGCAACAGCATTGATATATCAACATTACCATCGGGTATGTACTTCGTCAATATCACCGTAAATGGTGTTGCAAGTGCTCCCGTTAAAGTCGTTAAATTATAATAGCATGACCAACATCTCCGTTGAACAACTGAAAACAAGAATGGATAATGGTGAGTCTCTCGTCATCATAGATGTACGTGAACCATCAGAATACGCTGAATTCAATATAGGCGCCAAGCTGGTACCATTGGGCAAGATCATGGGTTTTCAGCTCGAAGACCTGGAAGAATATAAGGACCGGGAAGTGATCGTGCACTGCAAGGCAGGAATGCGCAGCATGCAGGCATGTGTAATGCTTGAACAGGCCGGCTTTACCAACGTGGTGAACGTGGTAGGTGGCATGGACGCCTGGAAAAAATTGACTGCCCAGTAGGGCGAAACAAAAGACTGAAATAGTTCATGCAGGACATTGAGCCATTTTACAACTGGCGGCATTTATACAATGCTGAGGAGGATGAGCTTTCTCCCTTCTACGGTATTGTCCATAGCGAGTTCGAATACTCCAACACCGTTTACAATTACTACATACACCCTCAGTGGGATGAGTTCGGTTCCAGGACGTTGTACTTAAAAGTACTATTCGTGGAGTATGAGGTCAACTATGCCATCATAGAAATGATCGGTGAGTGGAATGATGCCGTAGAGAATGATATCATGCAGATGAAACGCTCGGTGATAGATGAAATGACCGCAAAAGGTATTTACAAATTCATACTCATTGCCGAAAACGTCCTCAACTTCCATAGCAGCGATGCTGAATACTATGAAGAATGGTATGACGACATCAAAGATGAAGGCGGCTGGATAGTGGCCATCAATATGCCCCAGCAAACACAACAGGACTTCCTGCAATCCAAGCTCACCCGCTACGTCAAGTTCATGGAGAACTTTAACTGGCGCACCTACCAGCCCGATGTCTTCTTTCAGTGGGTGGATAACCAGATGCTGAGGTTGTATTAGTAAAGATGCCGCAGACGCTTATACACAACCATTCACCGTGGAGACGCAATGCTTGCGTCTCCACCCAAACCCAATAACCATAACTATAACCATATCCAAAAAAACATAGTAGCATCATCGTAGAGACGCAATGCTTGCGTCTCCACTCAAACCCAATAATTATCACCACATACAAAAAAAATACATCATCGTAGAGACGCAATGCTTGCGTCTCCACTCAAACCAAATAATCATCACCACATACAAAAAAAATACATCACCTTCGATACGCAATGCTTGCGTCTCCACTCAAACCAAATAACCACAAACATATCCGTGTAAAAAAATGTCGCTATTTCAACAAAAATACCGGATCGACTCCGCACGTTTGAAAAACTGGGATTATGCAACAAATGCAACGTATTTCATTACCATTTGTGTTAAAGATATGGCGATGGCATTCGGGCAAATAATCAACGGTGATATGTATTTAAATGATCTGGGCACAATAGCTAATAATGAATGGCAAAAAACCGCAGAGATTCGTGCTGATATGAATCTGAAATTGGATGTATTTGTAGTTATGCCCAATCATTTCCACGCGATCATTGCTATAGGGGAAAATCGATATAATAGCTTTACTGATCCACATGAAGAAAAGGGGCAATTTGGCCCCCAAGCCAAAAATCTTGCATCCATCGTTCGTGGGTATAAATCTGCTGTCTCACGTGAAGCAAAGGCAATATATCCGGATTTTAAATGGCAGGCAAAATATCATGACCACATAATAAGAGATAAAGAATCGTATATACACATCCACAATTATATTATCAATAATCCACTAAACTGGCAAAAGGACAAATTTTATATGAGCAAATAAGACCTGCATATTCTGGAGACGCAAACATTGCGTCTCTACATACACCGGACGACCATAAATATATCCACAAAAATATGTTCCTGTTTTCTCCGCCCTGGCGAGTCCCCACCCTTCCGCGGGCCTCGCCGAACTGCAGATAAACGAGCTTAAATCTATGTTACCCCCACACACATCAAACATCGTTTACCTTCGTACATTTCTTTTCCTTCCACTAACATATACTACCGTTACCTGCAACCAATTACCCTCAAAAAAATCTGCATGATGACATAAAAAGTGTACCATCATGCACGGTTATCGTTTCATCATGCGGAGCCGTTTTGCTTATCTCATAAACGCAGGTCAACTTTACACTCGGATACTTATGTTTCCAAAGGCACGCCCAAAATCGCGTCCTCTGGCAACACACAAAAAGCTCTTTGAAATACTGCTTCACTTTCGCTGCAAATTTGTGCAGAAATCGGAAATGCTATGCAGCAATATGAAACTGCATATAATTGATTTTCAACGATAAAACGCCAAAAACTGCAGCTTTGCACACAAATCAAAACTGCTGCAAAATGCAGGCTAAAAAAACACTGTACCCTTGGATAAATCTATACAGCACTGCCTATTTTCCGCTTTTAAAATCAAGGCACATAAAGAGGAAATAAGATCGCTGAAAGCATTATCAATATTGATTTTCTGCTCCGGCATGCAGCTTCCTATTCAGGAAAAACAGGAAGGAAACAGGAAAAATATTGCCTTAAAAATTTCCTGTCAAAACACACGAAAAGCTCCTATATTAAACACCCTGATGAAATCATAGTCTTCATTTGATCAGGCGAATCATAGTTCAGAAACTACTGCCACGCATAGCACCCTATATCAGGTGGTGCGCTGAAAGGATTGCCCACTATATCACTGCCGGGTGCATAAGAGCCGGTACCCGCCTGTTTGGCTGCAGATGAGCCGGTGATGTGGTATTCGCCATTAGGGCCATCTTTGAATACAGGATCAGTGAACACACAAGAGAGCATTTGGGCAAATGGCTCGTTGATATTACCTTTCTTGATCAGGCAATGATCGAACCGCAGGTGCGTGGTAAGCCCCCCAGGTGAGCCCGAGGTATCGGCCACCATCTCGCTATCCAGCGAGCCCCATATAATGCAGTTACGCAGCACAGCATCCAGGTTGGTATAGGCATACTGGGTCTGGCTTATTTGCAGCCAGTTGATGATGCCTACTGTAGGGTTATTGATATGGTCGAGCGCAGCTGCTGAGTTACCATAATTGGCAAACGTGCAATTGGTAAATGAGTCTACCCCGCCATACACTATGGCCAGGCATTCACCGCCACAGGCGGCTATCAGGCAATTGGTAGCCGTAGCATTACCCTGAAAACTGAATATGCCATGCCCTATAGAATTGCGGATCACGGAATTGGTCATCTTCAGTCTACCACCGGTGTCTACTTCTACAGCTGCTGGCTGTATCCCATAGTTCCAGTAAGGTGTAGAGCCACCACAGTTTTTTATGATGGCGTTATTGATATTGGCAGAGCCGCCATTCACCACATATATACCACCCCACTCGCCCGGGTAACCAATGTAACCAAAGTACACGCGGTCCAGCCTGTCGCCCTGAAAGACAACACTGTCAAAACCTGCACTGCTGCTTGTATCAACGTTCATGGTGCCATAAACAAAGAAGCGCGCATCCTGATGCATATATACCCTGCAGCCTCCGGGTATATTCAGCTTTACACCGGGCCCTACTTCGCAGGCATGCACCACCACATAAGGCTTGTCAGTAAGCCATGTGGTATTGGCTATAAGGCTATCGCCTATGATGTAGTGCGCGTTCTGTCCAAATGCAGTAAGCTCAGTGCTGAAGTCATGCCCGTTCAATGTCGCTATGAGCTGGTCAGTAACTATAAACGGATTGTTAGTATCAGTAGGATTGATGTTCACCGTAGCAAAGACATAGATGCTATCGTGTGCAGCTACCTTCAGGTTGGTCACGGTATTGCCGGTAAAGCCGTCTACGTTCAGATGAAAAAAAGAAGCCGAACCATTTTTCAGGCGAACGGAGCTAATGGTGATGGCCTCGTCCTGCGGGTTGTATATGAGCAGGCCACGGGTAAAGCTACCCGCGGCAGTAAAGACCGTATCGAACTTTAAGGTATCGGTAGAAAATGTGAGCACACCACCTGAGGTAAGTGTGCGGGTCTTGTGACAGGAAGTAGCACTGAACGCCACAACCATAATGGCCAGTAGCGCTGATAAATAAGATACTTTACATCTCATAGGTGTAAAAATAGTGAAGTGCGCTGATAACTGAAGCCATCAACTAAAATACAATATCAATAACGGTAATATCGGGGCAATATTATCTTCATTACTCAATATTATTATCAATGCTACGGAATAACTATATTTTTGCAGAACAGTATGAGTTGTATCACGCTATTATCAGACATGGGGTTGCAGGATGCCTCCACCGCAGTGGCGCGTGGCATATTAATGCAGCATGCCCCTGCCTTGCCTGTAGTGGATATTACCCACGAGATACAACCCTTTAATACGCGCCAGGCGGCCTATATGTTGGGTTCGTCGTTCGGAAATTTCCCTAAGGGGTCGTTTCATGTGCCGTTATTTGATATATTTTCGGAGCGGCTACCGGTGCTGGTGCTGTACCGGTTTAACGGCCACTACTTCCTGGCGCCTGACAATGGCTTGCTGCCGCAAATGATGCTGCAGAACGAACTGAAGGGATGGACATGCTTTGCGCTGGATGGGTCACACTCTTTTCATGACTGGATAGCTAAGGCTGGCGGCATCATCACACAATTGCAAACCAACACCCCCGAACAGCTGGGCCTGCCGGAGCAAATGCTGAAAGTAAAACATCCGCGCCCGACGCAGAGCGCAGACTCCATAACCTGCGAGGTAGTGCATGTAGACCAATATGAAAACGTGGTGATCGACTTTACCCGCGACCAATATGAGCAGCTGGTCAAAGACAGGAACTTTACGCTGCACTTTATGCGCGTAGAAGAGATAAGGGAGATCAGCCGGAATTATAATGATGTGAGAGAGGGCTATAAACTATGCCGCTTCAATAGTAATGACCACCTGGAAATATGTATCAACAGGGGCAGGGCTGCCAGCCTGTTCGGCCTGAAACTGGGAGGTAAGAATAACAACATAAAAATAGAACTTCAATGATCGTAAGGATAGTACAAATGACCTTTCAGCCGGATAAACTGGAAGAGTTCAAAACCATTTTTGAAGAAGGCAAGCAGACCATCAAGCGATTTGCAGGCTGCCAGCATGTAGAGATGCTGCAGGATGTGAACAATGAAAATATATTCTTTACCTACAGCCACTGGGATAGCGAAGGTGACCTGAACAACTACCGCAACTCAGATTTTTTCAGGATCACCTGGCAAAATACCAAAGTGCTGTTTGCAGCTAAACCGCAGGCCTGGAGCCTGACACAGAAAAGCAAGGCTATGTAATTTGTTATCACAAAGAACAACATGTCACCCCGAGCCCCGTCGAAGGGCGGCATGTTGTTCTCTTATTCTCATGAACTACATAGTTACATTCATTCCCTTTTTAGAGATGTGCTTGGCTAGTTTCTGAGCGCTGGCCATATCAATATTTCCATCCAGGTAGATAACCACTATTGAGGTTTTATCGGTAACCAGTAGTACCATTTCGCTGATCTTACCGTTTTGCGATACGGCCTTGATCTCTACTTTGTCGCCGCCGTCGTTCACCACCATCATGTCCTCATATTTTTCAGATCTGAAGCAATTCTTTAATTCTGTCTTGTACTGGGTTGCTGATGCAGCGTTATCATTATTATAGATCAGCAGCTTTATCTCGTTCAGGCTATTCAGGAATTTACGTACATCCGGATCTTTATCATCATTGAGAAATGATCCTAGCGTGCTGCCGGAAAAACTGAGTGAGATGAAGCCTGACTGGCCCTTATACTTGTTGTAGATGCTGTTGAAATGATCGTAACGACCAAATGACTGAGTGCTGATAAGCAGTATGGCTGCAACAAAGAGGAGGGAGATGATCTTCGTGTTTTTCATGATTATTTGTTTTATGGTTTAGTGATTGAATTACTTCTTCTTAGTGCTTACATTATTCAGATGTTCCAGCCCTTTTATGTTCATGGTCTTTGACAGTTTAGCTACCTGCTTCAGGTCTATATCGCCCTGCAGGCTAATAACACATGCATCGCTGCCTCCCACAACCATGATCAGCTCAGTGATCTTATCGCCACGCTTTCTGATGGCAAATTTCACGCGCTCATGCCCGTCGTTAATGACCATGAGGTCTTCATAGTCCTGCTTGGGCAGATTCTCAATGACCCGATTATAGAAGTCGATAGTAGCCTTGGTGCCTGATTTACAGTCGCAGGATAATATCCTTATTTTGTCCAGTTTGCCGGTTATATCTTTCAGGTCTTTATCGTCTTTATTATTAGCTACAGATGCAAACAGGTCAAACATTGACTTCGTGATGATAACGGTAGTATATCCTTCCTTATCAGTGTACTCGTCAAATAATTTGTCTAATCTTGTGTTTTGAGCCAGCATCATCAACGGGCAGGCCATAATGATCAAACTCAGTATTATCTTTTTCATCTGCTCAGTTATTTAGTTATTGAATTTTGGATGTCGTTCAGTTTTGAGATCTTCATTATTTGCTCATTTCCCTTATTGAGTTTACCGGATATCAGAAGCAGCGCATGTTTCGTTTGCGCATAAGCCAGCTGAGGGTCTTTGATCTCTGATGTATTCCTGAGGGTTGTGGTTGTATTGGTTCTGAAGTAGAAATTCAAACCCAGCACCAGCAACACCCCTGCTGCCAACCCTGACGCTACTTTAAATACGGTGAACGGTCGGCGTTTTGCCATGATCTCATTTGATATAGGCATGTCAGGTTCTGCCGGCATACCATCGTTCAGCGCACTGGCGAAAAAGCGAAATTTTACCTGTTCATCTTTCAAACTGTCAGGTACGCTATCCTGATGGAAGAACTGACCTAACTGTCGTTCCTCTTCAAGGGTGGTCTCCCCGTTATAATACTTATCCAGTAACTCCTCAATTTGCTTTAAGTCCATAGTTGTACATTTTCACCAGTTCTTCTTTAATTGTTTTCCTCGCTCTGGAGAGCGCCACTCTTACAGCATTGACATTCATATCGGAAATGGTGGCTATCTCTTCAAATTCGTAACCCTCTATTTCCCGTAGTTGTATGATCATTTTCTGCTGCTCCGGCAGATTGTTGATAATAGTATTCATCAATTTGCGTTGGTTGGCTATTTCAGCCTGGTCATTGGGGTCAGCTGCTTGTAGCGGCAACTCGTACGCAAGTAATTCTATTATTATTGCCTTACGTGCCTTAAGCTTGTCCAGACATACATTTTTGGTTACCGTCATGGCATAGGCTTCGATGCTGTTCACCTGCTGCAGATCCTGTTTCTTATTCCAGAGTTTTACGAATACGTCCTGAGTAATATCCTCCGCCTCCGCATGGATATTCATCAGCCTTTTTGCAAAGCGAAAGATCTTATTTTTAAGAGGGAGCACCTCTTTTTTAAAGTCTTCTCCGGTTATTGTAATTAAGTAGACGATGAAATGTGTAAAACATTACAAACTGCATAAAATTTTTATTGAGATGATAAACATACCAACTATTGTCATATTTCAAGCCTTTCCCGAAAGGACAACAAAAAAGTTCCGTGTCAAAAGACACGGAACTTGAAGGGTACATGATCAAAATTTGTTTTATTTTTTCTTATTGTTTGCTCCTTTAATGGCAGCAGGTGGCGCGGCAATAGTGACCGGAAATATAAAGCTCATACCAGTTGGCATTGTATCGTTCTGATATATAATGTTTGCTCCCTGGTGACAACCTATGCAGGAATTCTTCTGGATAAATGTCTCCATAGTGGTATTGCTAAGTGAAGGAGGGGCGGCTGTGATCTTGTTCGGAGGCCCATCTGCATTCTCCCACTGTGTGCCAACCAGAAAGTAATTGGCCCATACCGTATTCTTTAGCTTTGCCCGAAAATGCACATTAACAGTGTCGGTATATCTGAATATTTTATTAACGCGTATTACCTGTGTTCCATATCCGTTGGTGGTGTACTTTTTAGCATAAGGCTGAACGGTATCCCATATGTAATTATTCTCGCGTGGTACGTGTTTGTTGATCTCACATGTACTGCATGCCCGATTGTAATAGGACCAGTTTGTTGTCTTTGAGGTATCCGCTGAATCAGGTGCATTATTAATGTGCTCAAATGTGCTCCAGATCAGGTTAGGGCTATTCATATTAAGCGTGTTGCTGATGATGTGCATACCTACCATACCTACCTTCACGTTATGGATGACGAGTGGTTTTTTATTGACCGTGTGCAAGCTATCTATATAAATGTCGGCAGTGCGGCAATAAAATGTAGAGGCGTCATCTGCAGGGGTCATAATTCTCCATGAAGCCTTGATCTCTAAAAAGCCGGGCACGCCGCCATTGCTGCTGTCGGCATAAGGCAAAGTGAAACCAGCGTGGTTGTTGTAGTTATATATGCCCTCATAAGAAGTCAATTTGTTGGAAGTGACAAATGTTACTTCGGTCGGGTTCATTTTGATCTCGTACAGTGTAAAGTTCCCGTACTTGTCTATAAGCGGAAAACCATCAGCTTCCGTTACATCATTGGAAGCGGAATCCATCAAACGATGAGGTGATTTGGAGAACATATAAAAGAACTTGGCGCTTGCCTGCTTAGACATACTTAGATGCAGCGACAACGGAGCCTGCGGATCGCCAAACACCTGCTGCGGGTCCTGGAAATGTCCCCAAACACGCTGGCGTTTAAGATCGTCATCCATAATATTGCCGGTCGGTTTTCCCGACTCATCGGAAGGCCAGTTGAGCGCTACAAAGGTTTGCCATGAAAAGAGATCGAGCGGTGTTTGTTCTGCAGAATCTTTATGCGTAGGGTTTACAAAATTGATAGAGGTACTTGAGTAGCCAAGAACAAATACTTCTTCTACATAGTTAGGTAATGTCCGACACAAAGAATCGCCCCCACCGGAGTTGCAGAAATAGTTTTTACCGGGGTCGGATTTCGTGGCCAACTGCGTGCAGGCAAAAACGCCCGCAGCCATCGAGACAAATAGAATGATCTTCTTTCGCATAATTAAACCGTTTTTAGTGTGTGGTGTGTGAGTAAATATGATACCTTCCGTTGATAACGCAATGTTTACGCATATCAATTACCCAAAGATTGAGTGTTTTATTGAGGATGTTCTCCGTTAAAAAACGGTATTTTTCTATTTGGAGTAAAAAAAGTGCGAATCAGGTGCTCCAATGAAATACAGGAGCGTAAACAGATAAATGCTACCCACCTATTGTAGCCATAGACTCATGAACGCCGGCCAGACGCTGGTGTTCTGCGTCGATACCATCCTTGGCACGATGCGTAATGGCTTTTATTAGAACTGAGGTGAGTGCTGCATCGTCACTGCCACCGCGCATCAGATCTTTTATGTTTAATATGCCGCCATCATAGAGGCAAGTCTTGAGCATACCTGTTGGGGTAACTCTGATACGGTTACAAGTGCCACAGAATGAGCGGGTGTAGGCCGCTATGATGCCGACAGAGCCCTTATGACCCGGAACGCTGTAATTGTAAGATGTAGAATGCGGCGGGTCGGGTATCTTAGCGATATCGGGGAAGTGCTGTTTTATCTCCTGTAGTATGCGCATGTGGTCCCAATGCAGATTGGCATCGTGGCTACCTCCATTGAACGGCATCTCTTCTATAAAGCGGACACTCACCGGCAATTCCTTGCTCAGCTGCACCAGCGGTTGGATATCCATGGTATTCTTGCCATCCATCACCACGGCATTGATCTTGACCTCTATGCCATAACTGAGTAAGGCATCGAGCGTGGCCATGACCTGAGGAAGTTCGTCCCGGTAGGTAATGGCTTTGAAGCGGTCGCGGTCTAAGGTATCGAGGCTGAGGTTGACAGAACGGATGCCCATTTTCTTTAATTCGGGAACCAATGGGGCTGTCACCACGCCGTTGGTAGTAATATTGACCTGCTGAAGACCCTGTAAACGCGTTAGCTCATGCAAAAAGTTCATAATATCCTTACGAACAAACGGCTCACCCCCGGTGATGCGGATCTTCTGCACCCCCATGGCCACCGTGACCCGGCACAGGCGCAGCATTTCCTCCCACATCATTAATTCAGTGCGTGACAACCAATTGAGACCATCTTCAGGCATGCAGTAAAAGCACCGCAGGTTGCACCTGTCGGTTACTGCCAGCCTTAAGTAATTGATAACCCTACCGTGATTGTCTTTCAGCACTTTTATGAGATAAATGGGCAGTAAAGGTAAGGTGGAATGCGGCAATCTGGAAGAAATGTGATGCCCGCCCGGATGAATCCGTTCGAACGGGGAATGTGATGTTAAGTGTCATTCTACTTAACAGAGAATGCGTCAATAGTATGTTTTTTGCTTAAAAGCCATTATTTTCGGGGTCTAATTCAGTATTACTGATGCATTTGATACAGCAAATATTATTCATACTTCTGGCATTGACAGCCAGTTTCGTTTTTTACAAAAAGGTATCGCAGATACGCCGAAACATATTATTGGGCAGGGATGAAGACCTGACTGATCATAAAAGTGAGCGGTGGAGAAATATGATTCTGCTGGCACTCGGCCAGAAAAAAATGTTCAAGCGGCCAACGGCGGCCTTCCTGCACATAGCAGTATATGTGGGTTTTGTGATCATCAACATTGAGATACTGGAAATATTTCTGGATGGTGTGCTGGGTATGCATCGCATGTTTGCACCAATGCTGGGCAATCTGTATGCCTTCCTCATAGGCTTCTTTGAAGTATTGGCCGCACTGGTGCTCATCTCTTGCGTGATATTCCTGGCGCGCAGAAACATACTGAAGCTGAAGCGCCTGAATATGAAAGAACTGAAAGGCTGGCCAATAGAAGATGCTACCATCATACTGGTGACTGAGATAGTACTGATGACGCTGTTGCTGACTATGAATGCCGCTGATCAGGCCCTGCAAGCACATCATGTAGAACATTATACTACTACCGCACCCTTCCTTATATCCGGCCACTTCAGCAGCCTTTTTGCGGGCATGTCTGACGGTACACTGGTGGGTATAGAGCGCACCTGCTGGTGGCTGCATATAGTAGGTATCTTCTTCTTCCTCAACTACCTACCCTACTCCAAGCACCTGCATATAGTGCTGGCGTTCCCTAATGCTTATTATTCTAAACTGATACCGCAAGGTGAGGTGAAGAATATGAAGGAGATACAGAACGAGGTACTATATATGATGGAGCCTGATAAGGCCCCTGCCGCGACCGGAGCACCAGAAGCCCCTAAGCGCTTTGGCGCCAAAGACGTAATGGACCTGAGCTGGAAGAACCTGCTGGATGCCTACTCCTGCACAGAGTGCGGAAGATGCACATCGGTATGCCCGGCTAATATGACCGGCAAAGTACTATCGCCACGTAAGATAATGATGGATACCCGTGACCGGCTGGAAGAAGTGGGTAAGAACATAGACACTAATAAAGAGTTTAAAGACGACGGCAAATCGCTGCTGAACGACTACATAACGATAGAAGAACTACGCGCCTGCACTACCTGCCAGGCCTGCGTGGAAGCCTGCCCTGTGATGATAGACCCGCTCTCTATAATCATGCAACTGCGGCGCAACCTGGTGATGGAGGAGAGTAATGCGCCACAAGAATGGAACCTGATGTTTGGCAATATAGAGAACAACATGGCCCCATGGAAATTCAGCCCGGATGACAGGGATGCCTGGACCAATGAAATGGCTAGCTAGATAACCCTTGTACATCCCTTATGATAACCTATCGCCTGAAGCTACTCTCCTACTCACTACTGCTGACACTGGCGGGAATGACAAAGGCCGCGGCGCAGGATAGAGTGGTGATAGAACTAAAGCAGGTAAAATCGGATGTAAGCCCCAAAAGCTTTTATATAGACAGCCTGACAGACGGCAGAAAAGACACCACCAATATAGGCAGCAAGGGAAAGACCATACCCATAGTGCTGGAAGGTGGCGCTGCTGCGCTGAAAAAATATGCTGATAGTAATGTGCAGCAAGACCGCAGCCAAACTGCGATATGTATGCGCATCACCAAAATGTATTTCACAATAAGAAAAACAGGAGACAGCTGGATAACAGATGCTGCTGTGGGATTTGGCTTTTATGCAGGCGGCTTAAACCTTGTAGCGCTGGCCGACAGCGGACACCAGGACTCAACCGCGTTCTCACCCGATTTTGTAGAAACATTTATCAGGCAATCGCTGGACAACAGCCTGAAACAATTTGATGAGTGGTGGCCTGAACACAAGAACAAAACACCGATATCGACAACGGTAAAGGTGAATGTAATGATAGCCACTACTGCAGACGATGCAGGAAATATAGTGTATCGTGCCAATGAGCCACTAAGTATAGCCGACTTCAGAGGACCATACCCCGATGATGACGGGCCTGAAATGGCCGAAACCAATAGCGGTATAGGCATGAAAACATCGGGCAGTGTAGAGAATGGGCAGATCACCCTGAACGTAGTGCTTACCCCTAATTTCATCAGGAACGGATCGTGGTTTAAGCCAGATGGAAAGAATGAACGAGTGCTGGCACATGAGCAGGCACACTTTGATATCACGGCCGCCAAAACATGTGAATTACTCAGAACCATCGAGCACACGACATTTACCAAAGAACAGTACGAGCGACAGTTGCAGGACATCTACCAGCAGACAAATAAAGACCTGAATGCTGAAGAGACCCAATATGATGCAGAAACCAATCATGGCATCATCACCGATAAGCAGCATGAATGGGAACAAAAACTCAAGGAGCAAATAGCTGGATCGGGTTGCTACTAGGACTTCGCGCGAGGCAATTAAATTCACCGCGGAGGCGCGGAATTTCCGGACGCACCATCAGGTCTATAAAGATCTGCACAAAGAACGTCATTACCCCTACCCTAAAGGGTGACCGGGCTGAGGAAGATTCTATCGCACATTCACATACAGAATAATTAATTTTATTTTTATCCGAAGGGTTATGCAACCTTTAACGTCTAAAAAACAAACCAGTATCTATGCTCAGGAAATTTTCTCTACTCATTTTGACAGCCGGACTGCTTTCAACAAACAGCAGCAAAGCGCAAGCGCCAGATATCACCTCATGGCTGCAAAACACTACAGCTACAGGTTATGGTGGCTATATAAGTAATGTGCAACTGGTGCAGTATAACGCCACCTATGTATACGTGAGTACCAATTGTATACCTGCCTATGCTATAGGCCCATGGCCTACCGACCCTAATGTGCCATCTCCACAGAACTTTGTTTGCGAGTTTCCCAGAAACCCGGTACAGAACACAGGTGCACCAACGGCTGTTGGCCTGGGTTCGATAGGCTTGTGGACAAACGGGGTGTCTATGTTCAACCCGGAGGACGGCTTTCACTGGAATAATTCTACCCATGCGTGGGCTATGGGCCCCGGTACCAGCTGGAACCGAAACGCTTATCTGTTTGAAGCAACGAGCTTTGACTCTTGCCTGGGACATCCTCAACAAACGGGCGACTACCACAACCATGTGAACCCACGTTGCCTGTATAATGACCTTGACAGTACCCACCACTCCCCTATCATTGGCTACGCGTTCGACGGTTTTCCTATATATGGAGCTTATGGGTATGCAAGCACTACATCGGCATCAGGGCCAATAAAAAGAATGAAAAGCAGTTATGTGCTGGCAACCGATAGCACGGCACGTGTATCTGGTGGTGGGCCATTGCCTATATCTACCTATCCGCTGGGCGACTGTGTAGATGATTATGTATATACTGCAGTTGCCGGCGACCTGGACTCACATAATGGTCGCTTTTGTTACACCCCCGATTATCCAACAGGCACCTATGCTTACTTTGTGACCATAGATAGTACCTTAAAGCCAGCATATCCGTTTGTCCTGGGACCTACTTATTATGGCGTTGTAGGTTCTACCAATACACACATTACCCCAAGTGGCACGGATACAACCTATATACCAACGGGTATTACACAAGTAAACAATACTACGATAAAATATGTGGTAGCGCCTAACCCTGCAGAAGACCATATCTACATCTACATGGATAAGGACAATATGAACAATGTAAAAGGATGCCTGTATACTATTGACGGCAGGCTGGTGAAGACGATAGAAAATATGCAACCGAGTATACCTTATGCCATGGATGTAACCGACCTGGCCGCAGGAACTTACATCCTATCCTTCACCGGTAACGGAAAGACGGTGACTGAAAAGATAGTGAAAAAGTAAGTATATTTACTTAACCAGAAACGTAATGCATTTGAAAGCAATACTAACAACGATACTGTGCATGGCAACCTTATGGGTTGCCATGCCTGCTCATGCGCAGTCTGCACACGGCAAGCTGATAATAGCACTAGATCACTTTGTAGGTGACCAACCACTGATAACGGACACGGTTACTTATAAAAATGCGCTGGGCCAACCGTTCACCATTACTAAATTCAGGTATTACATAGGCGAGATACACCTGTACAATGCAAAAAATGAGGTGACGATCTGTAAGCAGTACTTCCTGATAGATGAGGATGAACCGGAGTCGAAAAAAATAGAACTCAAGCATATACCCGACCAGGAATACACCTCCATTGAACTTACGATAGGTGTAGATAGCGCCAGCAATTGCAGCGGCGCACAATCGGGTGCACTGGACCCGGCCAATGCCATGTTCTGGGCATGGAATACGGGGTATGTATTTCTGAAGCTGGAAGGCAAATCGCCGATATCGGCATCACCGGGGCACCTATTACAATACCACATAGGCGGCTACAAAACACCGGCCAATTGTATACGGACAGTGAGACTACAACTCAAGAAACCACTGAATATAAACAGCAACAACCAGCTGCATATAAAGGTGGATGCATTGGAGATATTAAAGACACCTACGGCCATAGACTTTACTACCCTATCTTCAGTAACAGATTTTCATTATGCCACTACCATTGCCGACAACTATGCGGATATGTTTTCAATAGAAGAGATAAAATGAGGAGCAAGGCCCTTGCCATATTGCTTATAATGAGTGCAGGGCTGCTGGGGTTTACAGCTACCAACAAATACTTTGTTATCACCAGGGAAGATGTGGTGCTGCGTATACCCAAAGGCTTTCCCAAGCCGCTGTACAGATTTAAAGACAATAAGCTTACTCCTGAAAAATTCCTGCTGGGCAGGAAGCTGTTTTATGACCCGATACTGTCTAAAGACAGTACCATCAGCTGCCAGAGCTGCCACATGCGGATAGCCGCCTTTGGCCACTCGGACCATGCGCTGAGTCATGGATTCAACGGACTGATAGGTAAGCGCAATGTGCCTGCCCTGCAAAACCTGATATGGAAGGACACCTACATGTGGGATGGCGGTGTGAACAACCTGGAGGTGCAACCCATAAACCCCATCACCAACCCGGTAGAGATGAATGAATCGCTGGCGGGCGTTATAAAAAAACTACAGGGCAACAGCCAATATGTAGCAGACTTTAGAGCAGCATTTGGTGATACGGTAGTGACCTCTGAAAAGCTACTGAAAGCACTGGCACAGTTCACGGGGTTGATGATATCTGCCGACTCAAGGTATGACAGGTACATGAATGGCAGCGACACTTTTTCGACTTCGGAAAAAAGCGGCCTTAACATCTTCAGGGGCAAGTGTGCCAGTTGTCACAAAGAACCTTTGTTTACAGACAACAGCTACCGCAATAATGGGCTGCAACCGGATACTGCGCTGAAAGATAAAGGCAGAAGCGCTATAACCGGGAAAGACAATGATGATTATAGCTTTAAAGTGCCCAGCCTGCGCAATATAGACATGACGTACCCATATATGCATGACGGGAGATACCGCAAGTTGCGCAATGTATTAGACCATTACGGGAACTCTGCCGGCTATTGCAGCAAAGCTGATAAAGACGTGTACAAAATAGGCGTACTTACAGAGCAGGATAAAAAAGACCTGCTGGCATTCCTCGCCACCTTATCTGATAAAACGTTCATCTACGACAGGCGGTTTGTTGACCCGTTCCTTAAATGACCAATGGCTCAATAGCTCAATGACTCAATGGCATTAATAACAGGGAGGGAACCTACCCTCACCCCAGCCCTCTCCCTGAAGCGGCGAGGGAGATCAATGTCTGCGCAGTCGCGCAGGAAAGATCGTAGAGATCTTGTCTAAATGATCTGATTGCGGGCAACGCTATTATGTGAGCAGACTTTTATCCTATGAATCCGACTTTCTTGTGGGTACCATCGCAGTAGGGTTTGTTGGCGGACTGGCCGCAACGGCAAAGGGCGGTGACGTTGTTCTTCTTTGTCTGGGTGCCATCCTTGTCTTTAATTGTAATATTTCCGTAAACCAATAACGGACCATCGGGCACCACCTCTACAATGCTCTCTGCATCTACTCTTTCTATATGCTCTGCATCATCGTTCATATAAAAACTGAGTGCACCGCTAGGGCATTTTTTTACCTGCTCGACGATCTTTTCGGTAGATGCACCTTCTGGCTTGATCCATGGACGTTCTGCGGGGTTAAATACTGATGAAAGGCCGAGTGCACCCTTCCAGCAGATGGTGGAGTGTATGCACACATCTGGTTTCCACACTATAGTCACTTCTCCGTTCGTATATTTCTTGGTTATTTCTCTCATGCTATGAGGTCTTTATGCTGATCTGGTTAGATAATATTTTGTGTATCGGGCAATTGTTGGCTATTTCAATAAGTCTGTTCTTCTGCTCATCGGTAAGCTCACCGACCAGCGATATATTGCGTTCTATGTTGGTGATGTTGGCTGCGGCATCCCGGGTGAGTGACACATGCGTCTCTACTTTCTCCAGCGGAAATGTTTTTCTATCGGCGTACATGCGCAGGGTGATGCAAGTGCATGCAGCCAGTGAGGAACATAACAATTCCGTAGGTGTAAAGCCTGCTGCCGTGCCGCCATTCTCTGCGCGTTCATCAGCAGTGAGCAGGTTGTTGCCGGCACTGAGATAAGTAGCATAATGCTTTTCTGTTATTACCCCTTTTACTTCTGTCATGGTGCAGTTTTGATAAAGTTATTTATTTTCTTCACTAAAATAATCTTCCCATATGGCGAGGGGTAGATTTTTGGAGGGGTGTTCCTTCTCATACCTCTTGACAACATCCTGTACATCATCATATTTAAACCAAAATGACCCCTTATAACCTTTGAATAATCCGCGCCCATTATACAGTTGCCGTACTGGCTCCAATGCAATAATTTTAATACTAGTGTGACCGGTACGCATGTAAAAAGTCCACTCCTCCAATACCTTGAACCTTGTAAAGTCGCGAAAATTAAGGTCTCTTCGTATTATTTTTATCATTTTATTCCCAGTAACAGGATCATCAATTTCCGTAGTATCAGGTTCATCTACTAACAGATCCGCTATCTGGTTACGACTTAGTGGTTGAATAAATGTCATATCTTTTTCAGCATAGACTTTCAAATCATGAACAAAGAACTTTGTTAACAACAACTTCTCCGACATCAACGAATCGCCATCTTCGTTTCTTAGTTTTTCATGGTCCGAACCTGTTGTATCATCTATATCGACAACCCTAGTTATACGCTTCGTAATTACACTATCTTGGGTGCCTGCACTGCAGTGCAAAGCAGTGCAACAAATGAGCGTAATTATCAGTATAGGAAAGCGCATAGATACTATTTAGTCTCGGCTAAATAATCATTCCACACAGCCATAGATATATTCTTTACAGGATGCTGCTCTTCATATTTTTTCAGCACGGATTGAACATCTGCATACTTTAACCAGAAGAGCGACTGGTGGCCCCTGTAGTCGCCGTTGTCGCCATATACATCACGCACAGGGGCTATGCCTATGATCTGTATAGCGGTGTTACCTGTGCTTTTGTTGTAGGTCCATTCTTCCAGGATACGAAACTTCACTATATCTTCATAGTGTATATCCTTCTTGACAATTTTTCTTATCATCTTGCCTGAAACGGGGTCCTCAATTTGTAAGGTATCCGGAGCCGGGGTCAATAATTGCGAGATCTCACGTTTCGTCAGTAATTGAGCAAAACGACTGTCATACCCTGTGTATGCTTTTACCTTGCCTTCTGCCACCATCTTGCATAATATCTCAGACAAGGGTACACTCTTATCCTCCTGGCGCAGCTTACGGTTGGATAGGTCTGTGGTATCGGCAATACTGATGAGACGAGATACGCGGCGGGTCCAAACATCATCGTTAGCTACCGGAACTACTACTTGTGGTGCAGATTTTACTGTTTTTTGCTGGGCTGTCAGCGAGTGACTGAGGCATATCGCAGCGGTTGCAATCAGAAGGATGGAGATTCTCATTGGCCTATTTTTTAAAATGCTTATCTGTTACTTTTATTTTCTTCACTAAAATAGTCATCCCAGATGAACATAGGGATATTTCGCACCGGGTCTTGCTGTTCGTATTGTTTCAGCAGATCATGGATGTCTTCATATTTCACCCAATACATAACGCGCGTACCTCTGCGATGGCCATATTTAGGTTCGTAAATACCTACCAGCGGCCCCATTGCGAGTACCCTGATAGAGGTGCGACCACTTGTTTTGTCAAAAGACCATTCCTCCAGCACTTTAAATACTGTAGTATTCATACACTCTTTTTCAAGGTTCGGCAGCATATAGTCGTTACGGAATTGCCCGATCGCTGAATCCTCGATCAGTATCGTATCCTGCCATGGGGCGATATCCTTTTTCAACTGTCCTGCGTCGTACACGTTATCGAGTGCGTAGTCATCCGCGGCATAAGCGATGAGCTTTTTATCCAGTACCAGTCTTGTGATCAGCGCAGCCATGGGCTGCTCTTCTTCCACTTGCCGCCTTGGAGGAGGATAGGACTCAACACGGTCGGTATCGGCAATATCGATCGTCCGTGCAATTCGCTTTGTCATGTCCTGAGATTGAGCCTGAACATGACAGGCAATGCAAACGCTGAGTAGTATAGAAAGAAAAACGGGTATCCTCATCAATACAATTTCAAGTAAATTATTGAGAAATACAGATATACAGACAACTGCTTTCACAAAAGCAGGTAGATAGGTTATGCCTATAACGGGTAAGTGATGATATTATTATATAATTGTCAGAATCGCAGATTTATCAGATTAATAGATTTCGCTGATAGTTTTGATGTTAGTTAGTGTTTTAGTGCCTCCAGCTGTTTAAACAGTTCCAGCTCTTGTTCTGTGAGGTCCTTGGGAACTGATATGTTCACCTTTACATAGGCATCACCACGCTGCTCGGGGGTATCATATAAGGGCATGCCTGCGGCCTTCAGGCGAAATACCTTACCACTGTCTGTGCCGGCAGGAATATTGATGTTCAGGGTTTTGTCCATGATGTGTACCTGCAACTTACCGCCCAGTACTGCTGTGTACAGGTCTAGTTTTTGCTCTACGTGCAGGTCATTGCCTTTGCGCTCATATAAGTTGTGCGGCAGAATATGAATAGTGATGTACAGATCGCCGGCGGCACCGCCATTTCTTCCTTCGCCACCCTTGCCCTTCATCTTGAGTACCTGGCCTTCTGCAATGCCCGGCTTTAATTTCAGGTTCAGCGTATGGTCGCCCATATTCAGCTCGCGCGTGGTGCCATAAAAGGCTTCCACCACAGTAAGAGATGTCTCTGTTTTATAGTCCTCCCCTTTTACCCGCGTAGTGCTGCGCCCGCGCCCGCCGCCGAAACCGCCGCCTGAGCCTCCAAAAAATGACTCGAAGAAATCGGAAAACTGGCCCTCATCGCCCTGGAATCCGCCTCCATATCCTTGTTGACCGCGCGCGCCTTGCTGTGCATATTGATTCCAGTTGCTGCCCATCTCGTCGTATTTCTTGCGCTTCTCCACATCGCCCAGCACGTCATAGGCCTCATTGATCTCTTTGAATTGGTCTTCCGCCTTTTTGTCGCCGGGATTTTTGTCAGGATGGTATTTTACCGCCAATTTGCGGTACACTTTCTTTATTTCCTCCTGCGTCGCCGTCTTGGCTACACCTAATACTTTGTAATAATCTTTGTAATCCATGGCTGATAATCAATTACAATAAAGTTGTGCCAGCGCCTTAAGTAAAAGATGCACTAAGATAAGCATGAACGGTGTAAGATGGCGTGACAAAGATCATTACCGGCTATTTAATGCGTTTTAACTGCTCCTTCAGCCGTGATTCTTCAATATCCAATTCATACTCTAACTTTTTCAATATCTCGCTCCCTGCCGAATCGTCTTTATGCATCTGCACCAGCAGTGCCCGCTCATAATCAAGCAAGGTCTTCTGCATCTGTGTGTATTGCCTGAACACAGCACTGGCATTATTGAAGGCTGTAACATTACGCGGCGTCTTTTCTGATGCCAACCTGGCCCTGATGTGGTATTTTTCTTTAAGCTTATTTATGGTATCCTCTTCCAGTTCCATTTTATCAATACTTTCTTCGATGAAGTTGAGCGCACTAACAGCCATTTGCCTTCGGATAATATTTTCCTCCTGCAGCTCTTTGGCCACATCGGGGGATACCTTCAATAGCCTGATGAGCAAGGGTAACGACAGGCCCTGGACAACCAATGTAAAAAAAATGACGCAGAACGTGATGAACAGGATCATGTTGCGCTCAGGAAACGCGCTGCCGTTCTGCAAAGTGAGCGGAATAGCCAATGCAGAGGCCAGTGAGACAACACCACGCATACCTGTCCAGGAAATAATGGTGACATACCGCCAATCGATATTAGCCCTCGGTTTCCTGCTTTTTTTACTGAGCCACATGGGTATATATGCCCCGGGAAATACCCATAGTATGCGCACCACTACGGCAACTGCTGTTATTAATAATCCATAGCCAAGTGCGTGAGTGAGCGAATCTTTCTCAATATTGGCCATGATGACCGGCAACTGCATGCCTATGAGAATGAATACGAAACCATTCAAGAGAAATTCGATCGTTTCCCAAAAATAGCTGGCCTGCATTCTTGTCTGAAACGAGAATGCTTCAGGCGACTTAAAAGAGATGAACAACCCGGCGGCAACTACTGCCATAACACCGGATAGATGGAAATGCTCTGTCAGGAGGTAGGCCACATAAGGCGTAAGCAAGGTAAGTGCCACCTCCAGCGTGGCATTATTATTGACCCGCTTTTGAGCAAATAACAGCCCCCAGCCTATGAGCAAGCCAACCGCTATGCCGCCTAAAGCCACCCATACAAACTGAAGACTCGCCTGCCACAATACGAACCCGCCAGCTACCATGGCTGCTATGGCATAGCGATATGCAACCAGCGCAGACGCATCGTTGAAGAGGCTTTCGCCCTCCAGAATAGTGACTACGCGCTTATTAAGGTTAAGCCCCTTAGTGATAGAAGTAGCGGCCATAGCATCGGGTGGAGAAATGACTGCACCCAATACAAAGCCCAACTGCCAGGAAAAACCCGGAATGAAATAGTGAGCCACTGCCGCCGTAGCGATAGTGGTGAAGAAAACCAGCCCGGTGGCTAATGAAATGATCGGCCTGCGTTCTGCCTTGAAGTCATGCCAGGACAACTTCCATGATGCGGTGAACAGCAGTGGTGGGAGGAAAATAAGACAAAGACGGTATCCGGCTTCAGATCAACATCCGGCAACTGAGGTGTAAACCCAATGATGAGACCAGCGACTACCAGCATAATAGACTGCGGTATCTTCAGCTTCTCCACTATAGCCGAAAACGCCACAAGTACTACCAAAAGGAATATGATGATCTCAATATCCGGCATGTACCAAAGATAAGCCAACTGAAGCTAAAAGGGCGCCCTGTGCCAGTTGCTGTTGGGAAGGGTGATGTAGCCGAAGAAACCTATACAACAGAGGTACCAAACGATTTGCCTGCCAACAATTCACCGATATAGGAAGAGCCCGTTTTGAAACAAAAGTTAAGAAATTTATCCTGACGCCGACTCATTTTAGTTGCATATGTAACAAACTGAGCATAAGCCTAAAACAATTCCATCTGCCTATTTTTATTAGGCCGCTGAAAATCAGCGGTATTCCATTCTATGGTCTCCTCGTTCAGGTGGTATTTGCGGCAATAAAGTGAAAACTGGGTCTTGATGAGCTCTGCGAATTTTCCATCGCCCCGCATCCTATTGCCAAAGCGGCTGTCGTTTACCTGACCGTCGTGGCAATCGCTTATCTGCCTCCACACTTTTTCGGCCCTGTCGGGGAAGGCTTTATGCAGCCAATCGTGAAACAAAGGGCCTATAGCACCATTGAGGCGCACAACCGTGTAGCCGGCCCATTTGGCACCGGCCTCGCTGGCAGCCTTCAACACATCGTGTATGTGCATATCATTAAGGCCGGGGATGAGTGGTGCATTCATGATGCCGGTGGGCACGCCTGCCTTGGCAAAGGTCTCCACTACCTTGAGCCGCGACTTGTAAGACGCTGTGCGGGGCTCCAGCTTGCGGCGCAGGTCTTCATCCATAGAGGTGATGGAAGAAAATACCCTGACCAGTTTGTGCCTCGCCAGTTCCTGTATAATATCCATATCGCGCAACACAAGGGCATTTTTAGTGAGCAGGCCTACAGGGTTTTTATATTCCAGGCATATCTCCAGCAGGGCACGGGTGATGCGCATCTTGCGCTCTATAGGCTGATAACAATCTGTATTGCCGGACAGTGATATTACGGCAGGCTCCCAGTTCTTGTTCTCAAAAAACTTACGCAGCAATGCAGGAGCATTTTTCTTCACTACGATACGGCTCTCAAAGTCAAGCCCGGCACTATAGCCCCAGTATTCGTGGCTGTTGCGGGCATAGCAATAGATGCAGCCATGCTCGCAGCCCTGGTAGGGGTTGGCAGAGTACAGCATACCCACATCCGGACTGGTGACTTTATTGACCAGGGTCTTGCTATCGTCAACTATATACTCCGTCTTGCGATCTTCCTCCTCCCAGTCGTCAATACCCTCTATATGCTCCTGCGTATATGCCCCCTTCAGAAACCTGTTCTTCGGGTTGTACTGTGCTCCCCTACCCTTCTCCAATCGTTCGTTCGCTTCCTGGTTGACCATCTTGAAAAATTAAAAAGCAAATATTAAAAAGTAAAAAACGTGTGCTGTTGGTTTATGTATCTATCAAAGCATATCCGGGCTTTGACTTTTTATTTTTGCCTTAATCTGTAATATCTGTATAGGTTGGCCCCTCAAATTCGTAGTATATCTCATCATCATCCTTCGGTGGTGGCGCTGCGGCTTTGCGCCTTATCACTATTTGTCGTTGCTCGCCTTTCATCGCATCTTCTTCCAGTAAGAAGGCGTTCTTAACCGCTCCTTCTTTATTCACACCAAGGTCTCTTACCGAGCCAAAGCCTACTGCATCTTTCATCACATAAGGGTTGAACAGCTCGCTGCCTCTCCTCACAATATTCTTTTGTTCGAACATATCTTTTATCTGGTACATCACCTTGCGCACGGTATCCTTCTTCATGCGGTTATCGAACAGGCTGTACTGCATGACATTATCTTTAACGAACGACTGTATGGCTACTGTGAGGTTAGTGACCTTGTCGGTAAGCAATGTGGGCAGTTTGCGCGATTGCTCAAAGTCACTTATGCGGGCCTTGATGTAGCTGCGCATTTCCATAGCGTCCTGCAGCGGGTCGGACAGCTTTATCGTAGTTTCCCAATTCGTATTGTCCCTGTAGCGTATAGAGAAATAGACCTCTTTGCAAAATAAGCCCCCCTTGACCATGCGCTGCTCCAATCGCGTACACAACGAAATGATCATGGACTCCAGTGCCTGCGGGTCGCTGCTCTGCTGTGAGCTCATGGTGCGTGTAGCGCTCATGGTTCGGTTCTCCGCCTTGCTATACATATCTACCTCGCCAAAGTTGAGGCGACGGTGCCAGTAGTCGCCCACCACACCGCCGAAAGCCTTGCGCAGCAGTGCAGGCGATGTATGCCGCATTTGCACGGGCGTGTTGATGCCTATCATCTTCAGGCGACGCTCGTTGCGGCTGGCTATGCCCGGCAGATCGGTAAGCTGCATGCGGCCAAGACGCTCATCAATATTATCTTCATTGATCTCTACCAGACCGTCGGGCTTTTGTAACTCGGTACCCACCTTGGCCAGGAAGGAGTTAGGCGCAATACCAATAGAGCAGGTGAGGTAATCGTATTTAGCGGCAATGTCGGCCTTAATCTTCCGCGCTACCTCATGCAAATCGTTATAGACGAACCGATAGGAATGAAAATTCATCACGGCCTCATCTATGCTCTTTGGTATCACATCGTCGCAATACGTATGCAGTATGGCCATGACATCTACATGTATCTGCCGGTACCATGCCGGGTGCGTGGTGGTAGTGAGCATGTGCGGACAGAGCAGCCGGCAATCGCTCAGCCGCATACCTGATTTAACACCCAATCTTTTGGCCTCTATAGAAGCAGCTATAACTGCGGCGTTGGGGCTATCGTAGGTGATTACCCCAAGCGGCTTGTCCCGCAGTTCGGGGTGGCGCTGCTGTTCGCAACTGGCAAAATAGGAGTTCATGTCAATATACATGACAAGAGGCTGCTTGTTTACGCCTGTAGTGTTCTGAAATATGTCGCTTTTAGCCTTCAACAAGGCTAAGATAGGACTATTTTGTCAAATAAATTGGAATATATCTATTAATCCAAATTAAATGTCCGGATTTTCGCGAGTAAGGCCTTCGGGCGAAATTAGTCCAGTATAAAGCTAATAGGCTGTGTGAAATATACCGGCACCGGCACATCATCCTGAGTACCGGGGCGCCAGGGCGGCATTGTGCTAAGACACCTTACAGCCTCAGCGTCAAGCCATTTATTAACGCTTTTAACCACCTTAACATCCGTGATCTGGCCGGTTGGGGTAATAACAAACTGCACAATTACTCTCCCCATTATTCCGGCTTCGCGTGCCTTGACCGGATAAACGAGATTATGCTGTAAGAATAGGGGCATTGAAAACGTAGGCTCCGGCTGTATCTCATAGGGAGTAAACTTGATAGCATTACCTTCTTCATCAAAACAAGCTCCAGCAGTAGTTTGTCCGCAGCTATCTATTTCAACCCTCTTCCTTTTCCCGCTTTTATAATAAGTGGTCAATTCACCATCTGTCAGCCCCTTTCGATATTGAATGGTAGCTTGCAGCCTGGCACTGTCGTAATAATACTTCCATTCGCCTACACGCAGGTTGTCACGATAATTACCCTCCATACTCACAAAACCATCTTTTTTATAGCATATAAAATATCCGGCTTTTGACTCTGAGTCCATAGTTCTGTAAAACCCTGTTAAGACCAATGTATCTCCCGGAAAAGTTCGTTGCTCCACCTTGTATCGTCCATCAGGTTGCAAAGTATAATTGCGATAAAATGACGCCGAATCCTGAACACACTTTTTTTCAAGTCTATCAAAATATACCTTAGACGTTTGACCAAAAGCCATAGACGATAACAACAAACAAACGAGCAAAAGGGAGTATTTCATAAGGGTATAAATTTTAGTGTCCGCTTTTCACCTTAAACAGATAGTCTTTAGTGAAGTTGAGGTAATGATCATCTTTCCACTTGATGTGTTGCCATTCCGACGTCGGGCTGATAGACTTAGTTGTTTGTCCGCCGGTAAAAGTAAGTGGTAATGTAAAGCCCGGTATGGTATTGGTGAAGCGGTAATAGAGCTTCTTCTTCTTGAATTTATACTCCAGTTTGGGTGTTTCCTTGTTGCGCAGGTACTGATCGAAGAATGCGGTAAGGTCAAGCCCCGTATGGAGTGCTATGTAGTCCTCTATTTGTTTAGTGGTCACTGTCTGGTGGTAAAACTCCTTGCCCAGGCCGCGCAGCATTTGTCTGAATTTTTCATCATCATTGGTCATTACGCGTATCATGTACATCATGGCAGAACCTTTATCGTACATATCGTTAGAGCCTTCTTCATTCACGCCATACTGGCCTATTATCGGCTTGTCGTTCTCTACATTGCGCCATTCGCCGCGGCAGTACTGCTGCGCTTTTTCTTTGCCCAGCAGGCATTCTGCAAAGAGTGTTTCAGAATAGGTGGTAATGCCCTCGTGCACCCAGTTATCGGCAATATCTTTTGCAGTGATGTTATTACCAAACCATTCGTGCCCGCTCTCATGCACGATGATATAGTCAAAGTTCATACCCACGCCAGTGCCTGTGCGATCGAAGCCCATATAGCCCATCTTGTACTTATTGCCATAGGCCACCGCGCTCTGATGCTCCATGCCCAGGTAGGGTGCCTCCACCAATTTATAACCATCCTCATAAAAAGGGTATGGCCCCATCCAGTATTCAAAGCAGTGTATCATCTGCTTTACTACACTGAATTGTTTGCGCGCTCTTTCTTCGTTATAGCGCAACACCCAGTAGTCAAGATCCAGCGTGCCCTTCTCCCCTGCAAGTGTATCGTGCCAGTGCACATAGTCACCTATGTAGAAAGTGACGTCGTAGTTGTTGATGGGATTTTCTACAAGCCAATGCCATACTGTCGTGTGTTCATCATTAAATAGCCTCCCGTTACTAATAGCAGATAAGCCTTCAGGTATATCTAACGTGACATCCATTCCGTGGTCAGGCTCATCCCATTGTGCATCTTTACACGGCCACCACACACTGGCTCCCAATCCCTGACACGAAACAGCTATCCATGGTTTACCCGTGCTATCTGTTTTCCAACTAAAGCCGCCGTCCCATGGAGGGTTTATTGCCTTACGGGGAGAGCCATGATAGTATATTATGAGTCTTCTAGCTGTCAGGCTATCGAATTTTGTAGTATTCCGCCTGTTGAAATCATTTATCAACCACCAAACATTACCATCCTTTTTGACATCTATTTTCTTCGCAACTAGTTGAAAAACACTTAATGTAGGCTCAGTATTGTTAATAGTTTTTTCATAATATTCCTCTTGAAAATATGCACTATCTATCTGCATTGGCTCTTGCAAGTCTATTTGCATAGAGTCCGTCATCTTCGCAATAACAGAAAATTCTATCGTATTAACTCCCGAAATGCTTTTAGCACCAGTATCAAAAAGTACTTTCAAGTCATATTTTTTTACATCCCACCATGCGCGGCCTCTTCCATTGCTGCCGCGAAGCGTATCGGCATGGGTAAAAGCAAATGTGGTATTTGCTGAGAGCAAATACCACATCATTATCAAGCTATATTTTAATGTTGTTCTCATTTTTGAATGTCGGTTAACTCGACATCAAATATAAGCACTCCATTTGCAGGAATCAAAGGACTAGGGCTATGAGCACCGTAAGCCAGACCTGAAGGAATGTATAATGTAGCCTTGCTACCCTTATTGAGCTGGCCTATACCTTCATCCCAACCCTTGATGACCTGGCCTTTGCCCAGTGCAAAAGAGAATGGCTGAACGTGCTTGAAATCAGGATCTACGTTAGAATCGAATTTCTTGCCATCCATGGTCATACCGGTATAGTTAACAGATACTTTATCACCGGCAACAGGTTTTTCACCGGTGCCTTCCTGTGTGACACGATAGTAAAGGCCTGAGGCTGTTTTCTTCGCCTTGATACCATTTTTTGCAAAATAATCCTGCAGCAACGCATCATCCTTAGCTACCTGACCGGCAGCGTCAGCTTGTTGTTTCCTGGCGGCATCCTGCTGTTCTTTAGCCAACTGATCGGCTGTAAGCACATCCATTATCTCTACGTCGAATACGAGGATAGAGTTAGCCGGAATAGAAGGGCTTCTGTCCTGTGAACCATAAGCTAAACCGGAAGGGATATAGAAAGTAGCTTTTGAGCCTTTCTTCAACAGGGCAAGACCTTCGTCCCAACCTTTGATCACGCGCCCCTTACCTACTTCCACTTTCAATGGCTCCGTATGCTTGAATTCAGGATCGGTGTTAGAGTCAAACGTTTTACCACCCAGTAATTTACCTGTATAGTTCACACTTGCAGTATTGCCCGGTGCTATCACCGCACCGCTACCCTCTTTCTCTATTGAGTAATAGAGGCCAGAAGCTGTTTTAGTAGCCTTTATATTATTCTGCTTAAAGTAGCCCTGTAATGCAGCCTCATCTTTCATCTTCTGCTCCAGGCCTTTCTTTTCTGCTTCGTTTTTGTATTCGGCATCTGTCTGCACAGCAACCAGCACCACCTGATACTGCAGCATATCGCCTTCCTTCATACCCGGCATCATTGGCTTACCCTGTGCCTTGATAGAGTCAACCGGCAACCTCATGAGGGCGCTGTCACCAGCTACCAGCAGCATAAAGCCTTCGATAGGATCTCCCTTAAAGTTAGGTGGCTGCACCTGGAATGGTACCGGCTTGTTATTGTTCATCTTGCGTGAATCGAACAGTGTGCTGTCTTTAACCTGCACATGTATGTTCATTTCCAGATGGTCGCCCAATGCGGGGTGTTTTTTACCTGTACCGTGCTTAATGATCTTGTACTGGAGGCCGCTAGGCAATTTGATGAAGCCATCAGCCATTTTTTCGCCTTTAGGCGATGCTGCCGACTTAGGAGCAGCGGCCTTAGCAGGCGCTTTCTTTTGAGCCATTGCCGGCATTGCCATTACGCAGGCAAATGCAGAAAATATTAGGGCAATTCTTTTCATGATATCTGAAATTGTTATTTTGAATAAAGCTGAATATTTATCTCCTTTAATCCACAATGGTCATTTACCTGAGTAAATGACCATTGTGCAAAAGACCTGTTAGTGTTATTTCATATCGGCCGCTTTCACATCCGATACTTCCAGTTCAAAAATAAGGATGGAGTTAGGTGGCATGCTAGGCGCTGGTGAATGTTCGCCATATGCCAGAGCCGAAGGAATGTATAAAGTTGCCTTAGTACCCTTTTTCAGCAGCATGATACCTTCGTCGAACCCAGGGATAACAGAACCAGCACCAGCCTTCACTTTCAGTGCGTCCTTTCCTTTGTTAGAATCGAACTCAGTACCATCCAGTAATTTGCCGGTGTACATGAGGCTTGCCATCTGACCTGCGGCTATTTTGTCACCGGTTCCTTCTTTCTGTATTGTGTAGTACAGTCCGCTCGATGTTTTCTCAGCTTTGATGTTGTTCTTAGCGAAATAGTCCTGCAGGGTCTTATCGTCAGCCTGTGTCAGCTGCATAGTCTTCTGCTTCATTTCGTTTTCGTAATCAGCTTTCGACTTTACGGAGACCATTGATACTTCATAAACGAAATAGTCACCAGCCTTAGCAAAAGGAGGCATTTGCTGACCTTTCAGTGCAGCCTTCAGCGAATCGAAAGATACACGAATGATCGCGCTGTCGCCCTGAGACAACATGGCAAGACCGCTAACGAGGTCGCCCCTGAATTTAGGTTCTGTCAATGGCATCTGAATAGGTTTACCACCGTTCATCTTACGAGAATCGATAATTACGCTATCTTTTGACTTACCGTCATTCTTACCTACTTTCCATACAATGTTGAGTTCCATTACATCACCCGGCATTACATTCTTGCCCGGAGCATCTTTAATGATCTTGTACTCAACACCATTCGCTTTTTTAAAACCTGAACCACTCTGACAGCCGGTAGTTCCTAAGATCACAGCGCCTATCAACGCTATTGGTAAAATCCTCTTTATCATGTCTGTTTGTTTACTTTTTATATATTTATTGGTTTTATTTTTTATTTATCGGGGGTGAATATCGGACAAAATTTGCTTAAAATATGCAATTGTTTCTATAAAAGATGTTTTACTACGTCCGCCAGAGGCATTAAAGTGGCCTCCGCCTTCAAAATATTGTCTGCTGAAAGCACTTACATCGAAATCCCCCTTGCTTCTGAAAGAGAGCTTTACCTCATCATTGCGCTCCGTGATCAGGGTTGCAAACCTTATTTTTCCTATACTCAGCGGGTAGTTGACCAACCCCTCACTATCACCACTCTGAACATTAAATGTGCCCATATCTTTCTTAGATAAAGTAATCAATGCAGAATTGAACTTAGGGAACACCTCCATTTTCTCTATGAGCACATACCCCAGAAAACGCATGCGCCCCTCCGTCCATGAATCATAAATATACTCGTGAATACGTGTATGATCCAGCCCCAGACGTTTAAGATCGGCAACCATGCTGTGCACGCTGGCACTGGTGACAGGGAACTTAAATGATCCTGTGTCTGTCATCACACCTGTATACAGGCACGCCGCAATATCAAGGTCGAGCAATGCATTATCGCCGCACAAATTAATAAAGTCATAGACCATCTCACAGGTGCTGCTCTTCTCAGGTATGCTCATCCCATAATCCCAAACAGGTTTAGGAAACAGGTGGTGGTCTATAAGTATCTTAGGTTGCTTAGCTTCTTCAAGAAGCTGTGTAAGATGCTTCGTGCGGCTGTAGTCGTTGAAATCCAGACAAAAAATAAGGTCTGCCTCTTCAAGTGCTTTCAATGAATCTTTTGGTTGAAATTCATAATTAAGCATGTTTTCTACACCAGGCATCCACTCCAGAAAATCGGGTATTTCACCAGGAGAAACGGGGGTAACTTTGTGGCCCTTCTTTACCAGGTAATGATAAAGTCCCAACATGCTGCCTATAGCATCACCATCGGGTTTGTGATGGGTGGTGATGAATATCTTCCTGGGTGCTTGCAGTAATGGGAAAGCGTCTTGTATGGACCGCATTATGTTTTTCTATATAAAAGAGTGCAAAGGTAGGTAAAAATGACCCAATTGCGAAATTAAGCAACCGTTATATGAAAAAGGGATGCCTTGTCCGGCATCCCTTTTTTCGACAATCCTTTTATGACTATTGTGCAATCAATATTTTTTGCGTCATTGACCCTGCAGGTGTATTCACCGTAATAAAGTAAACACCCGATGGAGCAGTAAGGTGAATGTCATTATCCTTATTAGAGGATACCGCAAAAGCGGCTACCCTCTGCCCCGTCATGTTAGTGACGATTGCCTCTCCAGTAAATGCATCAGAAGAGGTGAGGACAAGACTGAATGTACCCTGCGATGGGTTGGGCATAACAGTCATTTGCTGTTCTACACCGGTTACATTAGCTACTCCCGTAGGACAAGATGACGCATTTACATAAATTTTGCGCATGCTGGTATCAACACCGTCGAATACGACAACGGTAAATGAATCTATACCCGTGAAATAAACAACAGGTGTGTAAATTACTCCTGAAGGATAAGTAATACCTCCTGTTGACATCGTTCTTGCAGGCAATCCTGTAACAACACCATGAGCAGGGGCTGAAAGTATTGTCCATGACAATCCCTGACAAGCATCGGTATCTTGTATTCCTAATAAAGTGTCCAATGAGTTGATGATAAAATCAACACATGGATGCAATGTGTCGGCCGGGGTTATGAAATGAGGGTGTTCATTGGCCGGGCCTATTCTTCTTACGTCGTTGTTATTTATCTCACAGGTCAGCAATACACCCCCGCAAGACATGGTAAGACCATTTGGCCAGTCAAATTGAGCAGAAGTAGCTAAGCCCCCATCGCCTGTATGTCCCCCAATACCGTTACCCGCAAAGGTATTAATGATGCCCGAGGTTGATATTTGTCTTAACCTGTCACCATAATCATCACTGAAATAAAGCGTTCCGGCAGCATCCATAGTAATATCTCCCATCAGGTTGACAACTGCCGCTGTCGAAGGCCCCCCATCACCACCATACCCTACCGAGCCATCGCCAGCTATTGTAGTAATAATTCCTGTACTACTGATCTTCCGTAAGCGATGATTACCTTGATCGTTCAGATAAACATCACCGGCATGGGAAACGTATATGCATTGAGGGCTATGAAATGTTGCAACTGTCGCCGGCCCACTATCACCGCCAAAACCAAATCCGCCATCACCTGCAAAAGGAGAAACAATACCTGCCGGTGAAATTTTGCGAATAACGCCACCGTCCTGTTCCACTACATATAAGTTACCTGAAGTATCAAAACTGATGCCGTAAGGTGCATTAAATGAGGCCGCGGTGGCGGGTCCACCATCGCCCGAAGTAGCAGCAGCTCCTGTACCCGCAAAAGTAGTAATGACACCGGAGGTACTTACCTTTCTTATCCGGTTGTTAGCCCTATCGCTCAGATATACATTACCGACCGCATCAATAGCCATCCCAGCCACATAATTTACCGATGCAGCCGTGGCTGGACCGGTATCTCCACTGAAACCCGCTGTGCCGTTCCCTGCAAAGGTTGTAATGATGCCAAAAGCATCAACCTTACGAACAACATTATTTACAGCATCTGATACATAATAGGCACCGTAACCATCGGCATTGATATAAATGGGTCCGTTCATTTTTGCCAGAATAGCAGGGCCATTATCGCCTGAATAACCGGCAACTCCCGTCGAGCAAACTACTGTGTTTGCTATCAATTGAGCGTTTGCATGGTAGGACAAACCTAACGAAAGGAAAGCAAGAAATGCTAAGAAATTCTTTTTCATATGGATATATTTTTACAAAAATAGAAAATTCAACTTTATTAAACAATATCCAGATATTTTTTGTTGCCAACCATTTTGCACCTTACCAATTGTCGTCTTTAGTCCAATTTTAACAATTGAATTTAGGCATTGTGTTACCTTTGCCGCGCAAATTCAATATAAATAATTATGTCTAACCGTACATTTACAATGATCAAGCCGGATGCAGTGAAAGCCGGGAACATTGGTAACATTTTACAAATGATCAACGCTGGTGGCTTCAGGATAGTAGCTATGAAATACCTGCAGATAAGCAAGCAGCAAGCTGAAAAATTTTATGAGGTACATGCCGGCCGCCCGTTCTATGGCGAACTGACTGAATTTATGAGTAGCGGACCTATAGTAGCGGCTATTCTTGAAAAAGAAAATGCTGTAGCTGACTTCCGTACACTGATAGGCGCTACTAACCCTGCCCAGGCTGAGGAAGGTACGATCCGCAAGAAATATGCTAAGTCTATCGGTGAGAATGCCGTTCACGGCTCTGATAGCGATGAGAACGCAGCAATAGAGGGTAATTTCTATTTCAGCGGACTCGAGCGCTTCTAAAATTATTACATACATTGGTTAAGATGCCCCCGCCATGCGGGGGCATCTTTTATTTGCGAATAATACACCAAGTATTGATCCACTGTTTTTTATTTTTTTATTTGGCCCGCAACCGCAGTCTTTTCTCTTTTCTTTCCTACATTAGCAGCTACCTGTGAGTTTATACCCGCCCAACTCAATTCATAACTTTAAAGGCGACCACAGCACATCCACAAATGAACACAGAAATACTTATTATAGAAGATGACATAATTAATCAACTGATCCTAAGGAAATTACTAAGCAGACATGATGTAACAACCCATGAGGCGGAAAATGGAGCACAGGGCCTTGAGTTGCTAAAAAAGGAAAAGAACATCTCTTATATAGTTCTTGATCTCAACCTGCCGGTAATGGATGGATACTCGTTTATAGAACACGTTAGCAGAGACGAAAGTCTCAGTCACATTAAAATATTCATCCTCTCCTGCAACACAAAAAGCGCTTTTACTGCAAAAGCACAAAACAGGGATATCGATATCAAACAGGTGGTCAAGTATTTTGAAAAACCACTTATGGTGGAGCAACTTGTTGAAGAGATCATTGCAGACTCTAGGAACTAAGATATCATACACTATTACTAATAAACAGATCTATTCAATCCCTTAAATATTTTTAATAAATCATATAATAATCCTAATTTTATGTAGAATAGTTCTTTAACCACTAAATGCGTTGATATGAAAAACTTAGCACTAGCTTTTTTCGTTTGCATTTTTTCTTTTGGTTGCGAAAAACCTTCTACTCCCCTTACACCCGCACGCAAACTTGCAGGAAACTGGTCCACACCAAATCCGGTCACTTTTTATTATATGAGCGATGGATGTGGTAGCTATGTACGATATAGTTCATTTACCATGAAGGTGAACTGGCAGATAACTGCCATTGGAGATAGTGCTGTAAGCATAGAGGAAACGCTCTTATCCTCATCTGGACAAACAATAATTGGCAGCAATTGCGGGCTGCCTGCCCCAGCACTTGCCTTCCCACTGGAATTTACGGGGATCATCACCGGCAGCAAGTTTGCCCTTGATGAACAGCAAATGTTGTACAGCAATACAGGATCTGCTTTAGGACTAGGTAATGTAAGAATTGGCATCTTTTCTTTTACGACCGACAACATTACCGGCTATGTGAATGAAACAGATTGCCCTCTTTACTGTTCAGGGTATCAGACAGATTCCAATACGTTTATTTTGACGAGGTTGAATTAATACCAATTATTTTACTGCAGTGGCATAATGTAAACATCCCGTAGTGGCTAGGCCACTACGGGATGTTTACTAATATTTTGTGGCATGGCGTGACGGATTAATCCTGCAACAAACATGCTGCAGATTCTGCCATTTTCCTGCCTTCTTTACCTGATGCACCCGGAGAGTCGAAGTCCTTACCACCAATATTCATTCTTATCATGGTGGTAGGTGATTCGCTAAGTTGTTTCATAATATCCTTTGACACTTCGCCCTTAGGCAACCATGTTGTTACTATGGTATTGCTTTGTACGCTGAAGGCGGGTACACACTCATCGCTCACGATCATTTCCACTACTTTTCCGTTATCCAATTTAAAGAGCACTTTTGAACCCTTAGGGATAACATTGTCTACCTTACCTGTCGTTGCTGATTGTACTGTGATGAAATATTTTGGTCCTTTTTGCTCCAAAAGTACCCACCAAGCGTAGAAAAACGTACCAACCTTAACCCTGACGTTGCGCACATGCTCGCCACTGAAATCGTCCTTTTTATCTACATCAAAATGGCATTTCTGTGCAAATGTATTAGTAGAAGTGATGGCTGTGACGGCAAGGATGCATGCAGCTAACTTTACAAATTTCATCATTATATAAATTTTTGTAAAGATAATTTTTAAAATGTTAAGTGCAAATACGAGCATAAAAAACGTCCCTTCCTGCAAGCAAGAAGGGACGTTGAATACAATTATTTGAACGATTAAGCCAGCGCAGTAGCGTCCTCGACCAGTACACTCACCTTATTGTTGATCACCTCTACGAAGCCCGCAGATATCTCATACATTTCAGTGCTGTTCTTATCTTTCAGTACTTTCATTCTACCCTTACCCAGTGAGGCTATCATCGGTGCGTGCTTTTCCAGTATTTCGAAAGAGCCGCCGGTACCTGGTAACTGAATACCATAGACATTGCCGCTGAAAACTTTATGTTCGGGTGTTAATATTTCTAATTGCACTTGGAAAAATTAAAAATTAAAAATTGAAGCTCAAAAACATGAAATGTAAAAACAACCGCATGAATTATTGATGTGATCTCCTTTTCTCATTCTGGTCCTTACAATAAATCCTTAGTTCTTCGCTTGTTCCATAAGCTTCTTACCCTTAGCTATAGCATCATCGATGCTACCTACCAGGTTGAAAGATGCTTCAGGATACTCATCTACTTCACCGTCCATGATCATATTGAAACCACGGATTGTTTCTTCGATCGGTACCAATACACCCTTAAGTCCGGTAAATGCCTCAGCCACATGGAATGGCTGTGACAGGAAACGCTGTACTTTACGGGCACGCTGTACGGTCATCTTATCTTCTTCACTCAACTCATCCATACCGAGGATAGCGATGATGTCCTGCAGCTCCTTATAGCGCTGTAAGATCAGCTTTACACGGTTAGCACAGTCATAATGTACGTCACCAACGATGGCAGGGCTAAGGATACGTGAAGTGGACTCGAGCGGGTTAACAGCAGGATAGATACCAAGGTCAGCGATCTTACGATCCAATACCGTTGTCGCATCAAGGTGAGCGAAAGTAGTAGCCGGAGCCGGATCTGTAAGGTCATCCGCAGGTACATATACCGCCTGAACCGAAGTGATCGAACCATTCTTGGTAGAAGTGATACGCTCCTGCATCAGACCCATCTCAGTAGCAAGTGTTGGCTGGTAACCCACCGCTGATGGCATACGGCCAAGCAATGCTGATACCTCAGAACCTGCCTGAGTGAAACGGAAGATGTTATCTACGAAGAAAAGGATATCCTTTCCTTTGCCTGTACCATCACCATCACGGAAATATTCCGCAACTGTGAGACCAGAAAGTGCCACACGTGCACGTGCTCCCGGCGGCTCATTCATCTGTCCGAACACGAATGTCGCCTTACTATCTTTAAGTTCATTAAGATCAACTGTCGAAAGGTCCCAACCGCCTTCTTCCATGCTATGGAGGAATTTAGAACCATACTTTACGATACCAGCCTCGATCATTTCACGCATCAGGTCATTACCCTCACGAGTACGCTCACCCACGCCGGCAAATACAGAAAGACCTGCATAAGCCTTAGCGATGTTGTTGATCAGCTCCTGGATCAATACCGTCTTACCTACTCCGGCACCACCAAAAAGGCCAATCTTACCACCCTTTGCATAAGGCTCGATAAGGTCGATGACTTTGATACCTGTGAAAAGTATCTCAGAAGAAGTACTTAGATTTTCAAACTTAGGTGGTTTATTATGAATCGGACGTGCACCTGTTTTATCAGGGGCTGGAAGACCGTCGATAGCATCGCCTGTTACATTGAACAAGCGACCATTGATCTGATCACCTATCGGCATAGCTATTGCTTTACCTGTGTCCCTTACTTCAGTACCGCGTACCAGACCTTCAGTACCATCCATTGCAACAGCACGAACGCTGTCCTCACCTAAATGCTGCTGTACTTCCAGTACCAGTTTATCACCGTTCTCACGGGTCAGTTCAAGGGCGTTGAATATTTCCGGAAGCTTGCTGCCACCACCAAAATAAACGTCCACTACCGGCCCAATGATTTGTTTGATTTTACCTACGTTCGACATAAGTTATTGTATAAAAAAAATTGAATTGCTGTGAAATTTTGCGCAAAGGTAAGGTTGTTCCACCGAAATACAAATGTAAACGCCTAAAAAAACGTAAAAAAACGCCTCTTATCCACACATATTCGCATGTGATATATTACAATACTCCCTTAATTACTAACAGGGAAGCGCCACCAATAAGCAGCCATAATAATACCCCCTGAAGTATGGGCCGGATGCCCACTTTACGGATGGTAGATAGAGATAGACCTGAGCCTATCAGAAATAGCGTGACCACAAGCCCTTTCTTACCGATCAGATACAGGTAACCAAACAAGGTCTTAGGACCATTGCCAAAAGGTGCGTGCACATCAAATTTGGTATTCAAGGCCGGTATGACGCGCGGCAGATAGGTGAAGACGAGTATGGCAATGATAAAATAAAATATAAAGTAAGGCAGCTTTATCTTTTTGCCGGTGTTTTTTTGAAAATAAGCTGTCACCAGGGTAATAGGGATGATCCATAAGGCCCGTTCCAACTTGATGGTCGTAGCCAGTGCCAGTGCCTTATGCATGTCCCCGGCAGGATCTTTACTACCTGATAAGGGAATATAACTGCTGGCAGCACCTACCACCGAACTGGTGTCGTGTATGGCGATAGCGCACCAAGTGCCAAATTGCTCCGCCGTCATTTGCAAAAAATGCCCGATCTGCGGAAAAATGAGCAGGGCAATAGAATTAAGAATGAATACAGTACCCAGCGAAACACTAATCTGATTATCATCGGCATTGATGACCGGAGCCACCGCAGCTATGGCGCTGCCACCGCAGATAGCAGTACCGTTAGATATCAGGTAAGATGTCTTCTGATCTATCTTCAACCACTTACCTATAAAGTAGCCTGCAATAAGTGTAAGAGCTATAGTACCGATAGTAAACACAAGACCTCTACCGCCTGCCTCCATAGCATGCTCCAGGTCGGTTTGGAAACCCAGCAACACTACAGATGTCTGTAACAATATAGTGGTTGCCTTTTTATTAATAGAAATGAAAGGATGCCCCATGACAAAAGCCACCAAAAGCCCCATCAGTAATGCTATAGGAGCACTAACATGCAGCGGCATCTTATCCGATGATTCCAGCGGAAAAATGATACAGACAAGCAATAAAACGACAAAAATAACTTTTCGATATTGGTTTGGTATGGTAATTAATGTACTTTTCATCGCGGTAAAGATAATATTATGAGTAGCAATTTTCTACCTTCTGTGGATAGAAACATCGTAAAGCGGGCACACGAAGAGGCAAAATATGATGAATTATACGACCTGCTGGCACAACCCCTGCATGAGGAGCTTTATAAACGCCAGAATTTCGATTTCGTTGACGAGCTGTCTGACGGGCAACAACTTCTGCTTACCTATGACTACCTGCGCACCCAGGTAATGCAGGGAGGGTTTATACAGTTTATACAAAATGGGTATGTAGGCCTGCTACCATCGATGATCGAACAATTGTACATGATCAATATTGAAGGTATGGCCAAGGTGCTGGACGATGTGCTGAAGGTGTACGTCCTGAACAGGGATCAGCTGAGCAGACCAACAAGTGTTGAGGAGTTTGCCAAATTGTATGACGAGTTCAAAGAGTTTGAAGTTCTGGACCAAAGGTACTACACCCTTAATGTGCCAACAGAAAAAGCCATGCTGGACTATGCCGCATCACATCTTGATGATTTCTGCGCCTGATCACTCCCTCGTAAAGCTGAGGTCCTGAAAATCGAAACTAAAGTCTGTTAGAGGAGAGATTGCTTTCATGGTAAAACCGGAGGCCTTACCACCCTCGCCAACCCTTACGCATTGACACTATTAATAACCCTCACTGGTACGATATTTATTTTCATATAAGGATAATAAGGCAAGGCAGCGAGTTTCGCATGAACATCATCAGTATCAGCAGC